>Ga0214543_1003373_pt1 | contig 31024 bp, 23 predicted proteins | sample CNSS2metaG_FD_160094 | JGI IMG/M metagenome (GOLD analysis project Ga0214543, IMG submission 160094) | Root nodule microbial communities from cowpea collected in UCLA plant growth center, Los Angeles, California, USA - CNSS2 | ecosystem: Host-associated > Plants > Roots > Nodule | place: USA... | reverse complement strand
ATATATATATATATATTCCACCCTTTAAATCCATACCAGCATTCAATTCCAACTTATGAATAATGTATGCTCAATTAATTATAAAGCAATAGCACTCTGATCCTATGCACCAATGCACATGATCCTATGCACCAATGCAAATTAATATAGCATTATCGCCTCTCCTATGCAGCAAGTTAGTTTATATTGACACACATGCATTCACTAATAAACCAATTCTCAACATGTGACTAACCAAAAGGAAAATTCAAATTCATAGAGACTTACAACATAACCCAATCATGCTTCATTAGAAGTTACTTGAAATTATCAAGAGCTTATTCATCTGTTTTAAAGACTTCAAAACCAGCAATAATGAGTAACATACATCTCTAGCTACTAACCTCCAAATCAAATCTCCACCGTTTGAAGTGAAGCACAACGTGTTGTGAACCACTTGCCAAAATATCACCTAAATCGGACAGTTAACGAACCCAAAAAACAACGCCTTTTGTTGAAAAGAACACCAACACGCATCACTTGACGACAGCTTTTCATCCCTAGGCGGTTCCAATTTAATGCAATGAACAACTCCCTTAACCTGGTTTCCTCGCTTCCAATTTGCAAAGCTTATGATCCTTCATGATAGCAAAATCCCAACCTTATTTTGCATAAACCAAGGTTTAAACACACAACCACACCATTATCAAGTTAATGCACAACCATTCAACCAATTCATGATTCGTGATAATTCCTATACATCTAGGAATTCATAATCCCTCATCCTGATTAAGCATATCATTAAAATTAATAAACTATTAAAATAACATACAAAGGCATATGATATACTCGAACCAAAGTCCATTCATAATAACTAAGTACTCTTAACCACTTGAGCTAGTACTTTTCCACGTCATAAACTCTATTATTAAATGACATAAAGGTTCCCACAACTCGCATTTATTAAATAATTATTTACTTAATTATTTAAACTTCTCAAGTCTTACATTGCATCATATGACACTCATTTCTAAATAACTCAACAACAAAAAAAGCATTAAAAGGTTTTCAAAATTATAAATAAAAGAAAATGAACGATTCCTTACAATGTTCATTAAGAACCATGCGATCCCTACGTAGGAGCAAGGTATATCCTTGTCGAGTTTACCAAATAAAAATTAAATCATTTTTCAATTAGATTTTTATAGAAAATTAGGTAACCCTGATACTCCATTATGAAGGGAGATATGTAAAGCGAGGTACATCCTAATCGGACCCAAAAAAAAAATTTGAATAATGTTTTCTTATTTTTGGGGAAAATTAAATATTTGGAAACCACATATATTTTTGAACATTCAATTATAGGTATCATCTTAGGATGATCGTTGTAGGGTGCTAATTCCTTTCCTACGCATACCCGACTCCTGAACCCAAAATTTTGTTTTAGCAGACCTTGTCTTAACTTTTTAGTTTTCCTGTAGTTTTCCCGAAAAACTATGGTGTTGACTCTTTTTTTTGTTTGTTGTGTCATCGCAATTTTGGTTGCAACACCCATCAATCTATGATCACTTTAAGACCTCCACACCGTCTTTCGCGATGGCACTCAAATCAAATCAAAACAATCCCTATCCGTTTCCTTGTCATCAATATGCCTACATCATACAATGTCCTCCTCGGCCAACCATCCCTCAACACTCTAGGCGCAGTCATTTCTACACCCCATCTAGCCATGAAATTCCCCTCCCCATCTGGAGACATCCTTACCATCCACGACGACCAACGACTCGCGAGAGAATGCTACATGGCCGGTCTACGACTACAACTACCCATCCTTCAAACAAATAACATTGAACGTCCACCCGGCTCTGACATAGCTATATCTAGAGATGATTTGGACCCTAGAGTAGGTCATGATGCACGCCTCGAGCCTGTCGATGAAACTACACCCCTAGAACTCCCTAATGGATGCACCCTCAAATTGGGCACCGGTCTTCAACACAAACAACGTGAAATACTTACACCTACCCTCATCAGCAACACCGACCTCTTTGCCTGGTCTACCCCTGACTGACCCAACGTTGACCCTTAGGTCGCGGTCCACAAACTCTCCATTTACAAAGAAGCCAAGTATGTCTCTCAAAAAAAACGAAAGCTTAGTGAAAAACGTCGACTAGCAGCAAAGATCAAAGCTAACAAGTTACTCAACGCAGGTTTCATCGAAGAAGCCCACTACACCACCTGGCTCTCTAATGTCGTTCTGGTCAAAAAAGCTAACGGTAAATGACGAAAGTGCGTCGATTACACAGATCTCAATAAGGCCTGCCCAGGGACGCCTACCCCTTACCCAATATTGACCACTACAAGAAATATGATTATTATCTATGCCCAAAATTCGTAGATAATAAATAATTTTCGTAGGTAATTTGTTGTTATCTACGAATTACCTACGAAGCGAAATTCGTATGTATTGGGTTGATAGGTAATTTTATCAACGAAAATTTCATTCGTAGGTAACGTCATCTACGAACATTACCTACGAAAATATTCATATATAAGAGACACTTCCCATTACTAAGGTTATCTACGAAATATTTCGTAGATAACTTATCTACGATAACTTACTTACGAAATCTTTCGTAAATAATTTACTTACAAAAATCTTTGTAGATAATTTACCTACGAACTTTTTCGTAGATAACTTAAATATATATTAAAAAAAATAAAACAGGTTCTAGATTCTAAAAAATTCTTTCAAAAGTTGCATTTCTTATACAGTCTCCATAAATTTGTTTCGTATGTATTGCATAAAATCCTAATCAAGTTCTAATAAACATAATCTAAAAGTTCTATCATAATTCAAAAATGTAAAAATTCTAAATGCCTAATATTTAGTAGTCATGGGTTCTCGTCTTGGTGACTTTTTTGTTGGTTGCTTTGTTGTGGTTGTCCCGGTCTTGTTGAAGTTGGCGTTGCTCATATTAATGTTGTCACCATCTCTTCTACTACTATAGCATCTATCATACATTCAATCTTGATTGGTAGGAAACCACTCTATGGTTTGTGTATTTAAAACATAAAACTTAAATTAAAGAAGTCAAGACTTACAAAATGCAACTAAAAGTCAAATTAATCCAATGCTAGATGAATGCAATTAAAAGTCAAATTAAAAATCTTCACAAGCATCAAAATAGAGACAATGTTCTTGTAATTCACTTAAAGGAAGGTGAATGCAATTAAAGCCTATATCAAAGCTACATTTTTAAATACCTAATAAGTAGGTAATTTTCTATGGTGGAACTGGATCAGGTGAACTTGATGACTGTCCAAAACTTACCATGTAGCCCTTAAGCTTCAAGCATGCCAAAGATCCCTGCACAAATCAACACACACCTCGGCATATATATGCATGCCTTGTTAATGACTCCTTGTTAATGCATTGTTATTGAGAAACCAAATACTAATAGAATGCAACATAACATTATGAATTCTAAATTAGAAAAAGGTTTAATGTAGAGAAATTCATTAAGATGTATGAGTTCAGATGTTGGTGGGGAACGATAATCATCATATCTAGGACTTAGTTGGTGTTTAGTTCTAATTGGTTATTAAGATAGGATCATCTGAATTATAAATTACAAATCTAATAACATACCTACAAACCAAATTATTATCATAGAAGGAACCTGCAAAGGATTAGAAAATAAGCAAATTCTAATGGATACATCCATGCAATAATTTGGCTTAATAACTTTTTAGTTCTCGTGGTATACACCCTTTTATCCTGAAAAATCAATGATTTTGTTTTTGGTCCTCATTATTTGGTTGTACTCCCTGTAATATTTGATACACGTTGAATTAATCCTTGTAAAATAGATATTATAGGAATTAATGTCAAACAAAGACCAAAAGCCAAATTGATTGAAACCAATAGTAATTTTATGCAGGGATTAAAACCAAGAAGGACATATATTACAAGGACTAACATGCAATCTAATCCTAATCATTCTAGTTTTCTACTCAATTATCAAGTCTCTAATTTTGAAATTTAATTTGGGTGTAGCATAGAATAGAATAGGTACTACCTCAAAGGTATATAGACTACTTCAACTCCATTGCCTGACGTAATCTCTTTGACGCGAGCAACAAAATCCTCTTCTTTATAGATTATAACATGATGACACCCATCTTCCTTGGCTTGCGCTGCCTTCTCTTTATTTGACACAATTCCCATAACAGTTGCACCAAGAGCATTTGCCCATTGGCATAATAAGGATCCAACCCCATCAGCTGCTGCATAGACAAGAATTGTATGACCAGGTTCAACCTGTAAAGTGATACGTACATAAACTTCGTTAATGATCATGCTAGGGGCAAATTAAGAGAAAATATATTTATTTCAAGACAAAGCGTGAATTCATCAGTTAATATACTATAGTCTGCAGTTGAAAACAATAGATACAGAAGGAGTACGCCATAAATTGTCAAGTTCTAGTGAACGAAAAGAACATAAAGCAACAAGGTAAGCCCAACCAAGCTCATCAAAACGGGGACCATGTATATGAACTAACAAAGAACTAAATTGAAAAGCTAATTAGTAGAGATTCTCAATAACTACAACTGACTAATATTCTGAGTCCTAAACTAACATCTGCTAAATATACTAATGAATTTAGATTAGTATGATAAGAAAACTAATAGATAACAGTAAAATAGCTTCAGCTACAAGGACTATAACATCATAGAAAATGACCTTAAAATAGCTCCAGCCAGTAGTTTTTCAAATTACATTACCTCGGTAAATGTGACGAAGCTTCCACTCCACACCATGCAGGTCTTTGGCAACAAGCTCTTGTGAAGGCCTCTGCTGCTTAAGTGAGGCAAAGCGCGAATTCATCAGTTAATATACTATAATCCTGCAAAAGAATAGTTCACCAACTTAATCAAGGATATACAATCAAATTTATGCACTCTAATAGAATCTTTATTATCTAAATTTTGCAACAGTTGAGATGCATCAAAAGTTTATTTTAACTTATGTAAGAAGTTTGATTAATTTTACTTTTCATTTCTTTTTTGTAAGTGTTAATGCTTAATATTATGCTGTGAAAGATGCCACACTAAAGGAGGAAAACAATCTTCAGCAGCTCTACGAGGAACAAAGAAGCCCCCATGTGTGCTGGTATCCGAGGCAATTAGTGTTTTGCAGAACATGTGAGGGGTTGATTTAGTTGGTGATCTTTCATCTCCCTCTTCTTCTGCTCCAAATTCCTCAAGTTCTTTGCCCTCTGAATTCATTCCTTCCAACTAAAAAGAATCCAATGTAGTCAGAACTACTTGATGTGAATTTCTAACATTTTAAGCTCAGAGACAACTGTCCCTTGTTCTAATTAAGCAATGAAAGAAGCTAAAATATTTACTAGTTCCCCCTAAAGAAGCACCAAATTTCAACCCTTACAAGTTAGAAACACACCAAAACATAAGCAACTTCAAATGAAAACCAACCTCGAGTTGAGGAAGCAAAGTAACATGTGTATAAACCTCATCATTCTCCTTGTTGTCCTGTTCCGCGAAGAGCAAACTAAGTATGGTGTTCCTAAACTACAACAATCAATTTGATTTGCATTTGAGTTCAATAATTACCTATAAACACAATTGAGCAGAGAAAAATGAACAAACAGAAAAGGAATTGGGTAGGTGTTGGATAAGAACAAGAATATGCTACCGTGAAGGAGAGAAAACAACCTGAGGCACTACACTATCATGCTTAATCTTCCCTAGAACTTTCGTTTACATCTTGAACTCTTCACCACCACCATCGTCCATTCCTCCAACATCGCCTTGTACAAAGTCCCCAAATTGCCCTTCCCCAACATCTCCGTCGAAGACCTCAACCAAACCTTCAAATCGAAACTGTATATCCCCCTTAAAAGAACACCAACTTGTTTTTTTCCGCCTCCACTCAACCCCCTATGATGTTATCCTTCGACGACGACGTCCCCGCCTCCACCAGCACGGCACATGCCTCCGCAACAGGCTTTGGCAACGCCGCGATGAGACTGACCCGACAATGATTGCGACAATGGCGCCCGTGGAGAGCTTCTTGGACTTCTTATGCGTCGTGATCGATGTTAAATTGGAGGAGGGAGACAGAGACGGAGCTGGGATGAAAGGAATTTGATAGGTGACGTTGTTGGAGGAGAGATCCAAACAAATGAATCGAGTGAGGCGAGTGTGACTCGGACGGAACTCACCGGAGAATTGGTTCTTCTATAGGTCGAGGTAGTAGGGGAAAGTGAGGTTTGAGAAATCGGCAGTGATCTCGCCTATGAGAGCGTTAGAGCTGAGAGTAAGGATTTGTAGAGTTTGGGTTTGGGAAGATCGATAGATAGAGAGGGAATAAAACCTAAACGTAAATAATGTATTATTTTTAATTAAAAAAATTATATAATATTTACATACGAATTCTTTTCTTAGATAATATCTTTTCATACAAATGTTTATATTTTTTTATAATAATTATTTTCTACTCTTATTTTCATAGGTAATTATTCGTATGGAAATTTTTTGCTAAAGTATGTTATAATTATCTATGAAATTTTCGTATGTAAGTATATTTCGTTGTTACTTATGGACATTATTGTTATCTACGAAAAGTTTTCGTATATAAAAAAATTATTTACGAAAAAAAATTTGTAGATAATTTTTTGTAGATAATAGGCAGTTTTCTTGTAGTGGACCGGCTAGTTGACAGTGCCACCAACAACAAGGTCCTCAGTTTACTAGATGCATATTCCAGATACAACCAGATCCCAATCGCCACAACTGACATGAACAAAAGCGCCTTCATCACATACGACGCGAACTACTTTTACAAAGTTATGTCGTTCGGTCTAAAAAATGTAGGAGCAACTTATCAACGGTTGATGGATAAAGTCTTCAGCCATATAATGGGCAAATGTGTTGAAGTGTACGTCAACGACATGGTTGTCAAATGCCCAAGTCATCACCAGCATGCTAAAGACTTATCCGCAATATTTTCTGCATTACGACAATACAACCTCCGCCTCAACCCTAAAAAATGTGTCTTCGGCGTCGATCGTGGCAAATTCCTTGGCTTCATGCTGACACAACGCGGCATAGAAGCAAACCCCGAAAAATGCAATGCCATCATTGAGATGCGAAGCCCCAACAATGTCAAAGAGGTACAATGCCTCATCAGCCGTCTAACCGCCATATCCCGTTTCCTACCCAAGTTAGCCGAACAAACCCAACCCATCATTCAACTACTCAAGAAATCCGCAAGGTTCTCTTGGAACGACGAATGTGAGTGAGTGTTCCAAAACCTCAAAACTACTTAAACATCACCACCATCCTCTATAAGCCGAACATCCATCAACCCCTTCTTGTCTACATCACCACCACGGATCATACCGTAAACGCCGCGCTAGTTCAAGACGTCGATGACACTCAACATCCTGTATACTTCATCGGCCGAACCTTGCAGGATCCAGAAACCAGATACCAAATGGTGGAGAAACTTGCCTTATCCCTAGTACACGCAGCACGACACCTACGCCCCTATTTCCAAAACCACAACATCATCGTCAAAACCGATTACCCCATTCAGAATACTCCAAAAGTCAGACCTTGCTGGCTGCATGTCGTCCTGGGTCGTCGAAATATCCGAGTTCAACATCCGCTACGAACCCCACGACCCCATCAAAACTCAATGCCTCCTCGACTTCGCCAACGACCTGCAACACACCCCCGCAGAAGACCAATAGACACTATGTTGATGGTTCTTCGAATCCGAAGGGGGCAGGGGCCGATATTGTCCTTGAAGGCCCCAACGACATCCTCATCGAAAAATCCCTCCATTTCACCTTCAAGACCTCCAACAATCAAGCCGAATATGAAGCCATCCTCGTCGGCTTATCCCTCGCCCGCGAAGTTGGCGCTTCAAAACACTCACGTGCAAAAGCGATTCTAAACTCACAGTGGGCCATCTAAACGACGAATTCCAGATCAAAGACCCTACCTTCCTACAATATTATCACCTAGTCCGAAATGTCATTCAGTCTGCTTTTGAATGAGTATGCATCCAACACATCCCCAGAACTAAAAATGTCAAGGCCGACGTATTATCTAAACTACCCAGCACTAAGCTAAAGAGCAGACACATATCCCTTTTACAACAAACACTATCCGCACTATCCATAATAAACATTTGCCTTAACCTAGCCCAAAACCAAACCGACAACTGGACAACTCCCTACATCCAATACCTTCAAACCGGTAACCCTCTGCTTGACGCTAGCAAGAGTTGGCTGGCTAAAACCGCCAGGTACACGATGATAGGAGATGACTTATACAAGTGGGGATACGACCAGCCACTCCTCAAATGCGTCACAGCCGAACAAGCCTAGTACATAATAAAAGAATTGCACGAAGGCATATGCGAATATCACTCTGGCGCACGAACCATGACCATCAGAATCCTCTGCGCCGGCTACTTTTGGCGAACTATGGAGGCAGACTGCCACACCTTTGTCAAAAAATTCATACCCTGCTAGAAGCATGGCAACCTCATCAATCAAAAGCAAGAACAATTCCACTCCATACTCTCCCTATGGCCCTTCGCAAAGTGGGGAATGGACATTCTCGAACCCTTTTCCTCAAGAAAAAGCCAAGTGAAATTCCTTATAGTAGCCATCGACTACTTCACTAAATGGATAGAGGCCAAACCATTAACCATCATCACAGCTCAACAAGTCCAGCAGTTCGTCTGAAAAGATATCATATGCTGATATGACGTCCCACATACGATCATAACCGACAATAGCCGACAATTCATAGACAAAGAACTCGCTAAGTTCTACACCGGCCTCGACATCAAACATGTAACCAGCTATGTTGAACATCCGCAAACCAATGGGCAGGCCAAAGCAGCCAACAAAGTTATACTAGTAGAATTGCGCAAACGATTCGATAGCGCCAAGGGCCGATGGCCAGAATAATTAGTAGAAGTATTGTGGGCCTACAGGTGTACCCCTCAATCAGCAACAAATAAATCTCCTTTTAGCCTAGTATACGGCGCAGAGGCCATGATTCCGGTAGAAATTGACGAATCATCTCTACGCCGAGAACTATACGACCCGGATCAAAACCACCAAAATATGTGCACCCACCTCGACCTCCTATCTGAATTAAGAGACAAAACGCAAATACGCAACTTAGCAGCTAAACAGAGAGCAACCAGAAAAAATAATGCGAACTTATGCCCGCGATAATTCGCTAAAGGGGACCTAGTTTGGAGGATGTCCAGTAGGGCAAGAAAGAAGGATGGCAAATTCTTCGCCAATTGGGACGACCCGTATCGAATTCGTGAGGATGTTGGAGGCGACGCTTACAAGCTTGAACAGTTATCAGGCGAAGAGATACCGAATACATGGAACGTGTCTCATCTCAAATTTTACTTTAGTTAGAATACTTACTGTACCGAATACTTGTAACCTAGGTGTACTCTTTTTCCTTGCTTGGCATTTTTTCCTAAGGAGGGTTTTGGCCAGAGAGTTTTTAATGAGGCACCCAAAAAATTATGAATAAAACAAAGGGTTCTTGATCACATGCTCACCTCTTCATCCATCCTTTACATTCCTTAAGTTCCCCACCTTGACCACAAGTAAGCGGCTTGGGTCAAACACTTGTTATTTAATTTAAATCGTTTAAGTTCCGCACCCTTACCACAAGTAAGCGGCCTAGGTCGAACACTTGTTATTTAATTTAAATTGTTTAAGTTCCCCACCCTTACAACAAGTAAGCGGCCTGGGTCGAACACCCTTTATCTAATTTACATTCCTTAAGTTCCCCACCCTTACCACAAGTAAGCGGCCTGGGTCGACAACCCTATATATGAATTTAAACACCCTTACAACAATTAAGTGGCCTGGGTCGAACACCCTTATAATACAACTATTACAACAATCACATTCAAAAACCTTATACTACTTATCGAATTAAACGGACTATAAACCAAATACTGCGTGCGTCAAATCACATTCACGGTAACATCATTCCATAAAACACGCTCCTATAACACATCATATTGGTATCACACAACAACAAATATACCTAGAACATTCATCATATTAACGAAAAAGTAGATAGTGTACGCATTAATACAAACTTAGAATTAATATCAAATCGAAAGCATTAAAATAGCAATCCTTGGTTGCCTCTTGTTCGACATCTTTCGCAGCCATGGAATCGTCAGGATTCGCATCTGGTTTCTTCGCCATCTTCATCGCATCCTCCTCAGGACTAGACTCTACTTTGTCCACGAGCTGGCCATCAATCACGTCTTTGTTAACATCGAATCTGATATCAGAAACATCAACATCTTTGTAAAAGAAGGTCGTCTGCCATAACCCTTTCTGGAATCCATTGATGTGCTCCTGGATAATACAGCCCTTCAAATCGTCTAGCTCCACCTCCAGACTGTCATGTTTCTCTTTCAACTCATCATAATCGGCCTCCAGATTTGCAATTCTGCCCTTCAACTTCTCCTCCGAGTCCAGGCAGCGTACTCTCCAAGTTGTCAGCCTCTTCCTCTCTTCTTTCCATTACTCCTTTTCCTTCTCCCAAGCTTCCTTCTCCTCGGTGCTTATCAACTTGCCCTTGCAACTCTTTGAGCTTTGGCCGGTTCCCTTCCTTCAACTTCCTTTGGTACAAGGACCCCACCCGACGCCCCAATATTAGCGCCTTGCTGTTAAACTCCACCATAGCCCTCACCAGAGCATTAGGCTCCATACTATCAATTAAGTTTATCAGCGTCTCCGACACATTGATTTTGATATCTCGCTGTACAACCGTCTCCAGCAGCTCGATCAGCCTAGCCTCCGGTCCTTTCCCGCTACCAGACGACCCCGGCCCTTACAAAGCGGCCCACACTTTCTTCACGTCTTTTCCTTTGCCAGGCCTAGCCGGCAACTTAGCCTTCCTCTTCGTCCCCCCGTGCATATGCACATCAACCAAGGACTCTTGTAAATTAGGAACCTTAGTGTTCCCAACGGCCTTAACTCTTGTCGCCTTCTCTTTCCGCAACGTTTGAAACAATGTTAGATTTTTCTTTCCCATTTGCGCCATATGACCTGTAAACAACAACGTACATCCATTAGTCAACTCAAACACAATATAATACTCAGAAACACAAAAAGATACCTCCAATATCAATAATCGGATGAACCAAATTATAAACCCTAACTAAGCCCTTAGTGGACATCTTATCACTAAATAACATCACAACGTCCACCACCTCCTTGTCGGCCACCGACAACTCCTCCCTCGCCATTCCCTTATAGCTCCAAGGGTTGCCAGTCCAGAAGAAGGGAAACTTAGTGCTCCCATCATCAGTGTAAAAGTGTGAACGTCCAACTTGCTTCACCACCACTTTAAAGAACTCATCTTTAAAGTGTTTAAAAGATTGGGTAAACGCATCCATTCTATATATTCCCGGTCGACTTACAAGCGACAACCAAAAGTTGGACTTCTCGGCCTTGTATCAAAGAAATAAAGAAACGCCCGCGGAGAAGGCTGCAGATACAATGCCATACACAACACCCGAAACACCTGCAAATACGCTCAGCTGTTCAGATGCAGTTGAGTAGGAGTGACGTTCAGCAACCGCAATACCCCCATGGTAAACTCATCGAACACCAACTTGATATGCAGCTGCAAAAAATGACACATATACATATAAAAGAACTCCTCGACAGCTCCCTCTTGGCCGTGGCAGACACATTCGACAACACTAACCCTCTCTGGTACCATAATGTCCCTTCGAGCGCCCTTCTCAAAAATGGGAGTACAATTCAGCCACGACTTCAGCAGCCGTGACCATCGGAATATAGAGTATTGTGTTCGCACACCCACCGCAACCCATTCGTATCCCGCCTTCGCCGGCCAGTTGCTCTCGGCCAACTCTTCTGGCAGATCTTCGCTAACTTCGACTGTTGTCTCCATTGTGATCCTCCCTACATCTCCCGGTTGCTCCCTATCACTACTATTTGACTGACTACTTCCACTCCCCCTGATCGCTCACTACTCAGACTCGACAAGGAAAAGCTATCACTACTACTAGACATACCTGTTCCTTTTTAGGAAGACGGTGGAAATGAGGAAGATATCAGACACGATCTCACGCAAACAAACAACTCCCCCCAAATTCTTGCAAATGAACCAAAGTGAAGTTCTTCTTTTCTCCTGCACTTGTATTCATAATCATCATCTCAAACGTTTGATCTTTTCCCGCCAGAAACAACGATTAAATGAAATGTCACAACACATATGAAACATCACGAACCTCAAATTGACGACGTAGAACCCTTCTGATTAGACCTCTGACATTTGCCACCCCGTCACCTCCCATAAACCTATTCAGATTCTAAGCCTTAACACTGTTCATCACACCTAAAGGCTGGGGGACTGGTGTATCGCACCTAAGCGGCCAAACAAGAAAAATGCTTGCACTCCTCATCCTTTGCCGCTATAGGTATACCGGCACAAGCTGAGGGACTGATGTACCGCACCTAGGCAGCCTAACATAACTATAACAACAAAACCTACCTACATAACCCTCAAATATATGACTAGTTACCAGATAAATCAAATGGACGAGAGTAGGCGGCCTTAGTCGTCTACTGTAGAAAAGGAAACGAGAACTTGACGGCCCTTATAGACTTGAACATTACTAGCAAGGCTTCTAAGGCTCACAATGATCAATCTAGGGGTCTTGGGCTTGGCCCAAGCCCACTTGCGACCCAAACAAAGGCCTAACCAATAATGTGACCAGACATAATTAATAAGGTATAAATATGCGTGCACCCCAGCAATTAAAGGTACACATTCATTAATCCCTTAATCACGAGATTTGACTTTCCTGAGAATTCTTTGCTGACTTTAGCATCAGAGTCTTCTCCGCAGGTAACCCCTCTTGGGTCCAAACCGGTCCAAGCCGAGACACCAACAGATAGCATATGTCAACTGGAAGGAAGCCTACTGAGGAGATTGCAGATTGAGGTAAGGTAACATTTGTGTCTGACATCTCTTATTTGTTCTCCGCAGGAACATTCCATAATTTCCCAGAATTTTAGCCGATTGACTTCATATTTTAATCTATTGATTCATAGTGTATGAACATATTACGTGTTGTTTTTATATTTAATCAGTTAAAAATGAACTATCCCGCAACTTTAGCATTATGATCTTGTGGTCTAATTGATTCAAAGAAAAAGGGTCTTTAGTTTTTAAAACGTTTTATAAAGCCAATTCAACCTCCTTCTTGTTTAAACCAACCATTTCTTTACTTACATATAAGTCACTTAAAGTTTTAACGCTAATAAAATAACTTAATACACCATAAGAAAACTCTTAAATGATAACCAATTTTAGGGATAGAAAATTGTTAGCTATTATAGTGACTAATTTAGATATCAATTGACAGAATAAAAAAATATTGGTTACTAAAATAGTCACTATTATGAATAAAAAATTGTAATTGATCATTAAATTGGTCACAAATTAATTAAAGACTAATTTATAAATTAATTCCTTTGGCAATCAAAACTTTGGTAGCTAATGTTTATTGATCATTTATAAGTTGATTTTTTTGGTAGTCAAAACCGTGTTAGCTAAACTTTAGAAATCAATTTATAAATCAATTATATTTTTTTATTTATAATAGTGACTATTTTAGTTACCAATAATTCTTTATTTTATAAATTGTTATATAAATTGATCACTATAGTGACTTACAATTCTTTATCACTAAAATTAATCGTTAATGGAAGATTTTATTACAATGATATTGTCAAATAATGTTTTATACGATGCTTATTGCAAGTTACCGTTCAACATAAAACTAAAGAAGGAATATTAAAAGTTTTGTAATTGCAAGTAGGTGTTTTTTTAGTATCACTGCTAGAATGTAATTTTTTTTTATAAATCTGGAATTTGAGAAGATGACAACCAATAAATTAAATCTTCTATTGTATAGAGGGCTGTTTCAACGGTCAAGTAGTACATATTACTAGAAATTATTGTAATATGAAATGCAATAATATTATTAATTATTATTAGCAGTAGTTAGTGTCTAAGTATACACCTGAATCCTTAAAGTTGGTATATATTTTACATCATTATGACCAAAAACAAAAAGGATGTTTGATTGTATTATTATTAGGCCATAACTGTGGTTTGGACCCAATTTTCATTTGAATTTCGAGAGAGAACTTCTCCTTGAACCTCCAAAAAATTATTCGACAACCCAAAAGTAATTTTTATTCCGAAAATGTCATTTTCCTTTTTTTTACTTTCACCCTGATTAATATTATCCTTCTCTATCTGTATAAATTAACTCATCCCACACCCACCCTACTACACATCACTTCTATTTCTTCTCTCCAAATCCTTCACCACCTCACCCCAATCTTCTTCTTGTAAGCCAAAAAGCGACCGGTCCATCCAAAAAATATGAAAATCAAAGGATTAAAACACATAAAAATAAATATAAAACAATTAAAATTAAAATTATTAAAAACAACAAAAAACAAAAAACAAATTCAAAAATGATTACAAAATAAATTAAAATTACTTAATCGGATTTCGACTATAAAATCCTAGAAAATGGTGTTTTAGGAGTGATAGTAGTTTAAAATAGCTAGACTCGATTATATTAATATTAAAAGGTTTTATATAATTAGTTTTGTTATAAACAAGTTTCATTATTTCAAAACACACCATCTCTCTAGAAACCACTTTTTTAGAGTTCTCTAACTTCTCTCTAGAAGTTCTCATCTTCTATTCATCTATTTGAAGATTAGAGACTGCTAGAATGATCCTTTTGGCGAGCTCTTTTCTTTCTATATGATTAGTTTCTTTAATAGTGTAAGTTGATCTTCTGCTCGTTTTCTTGTGGATATTCTCTATTCTAGCTTGCATGTGACCTTGCTTTGGTTGCATGTGACGTTTTAATCATCAATATGAGTCTCTATTGGTCAATGATCATAATGGTAGGTCCTGATCGTTCTTGTGTTGTTCCTAGGTATAAATAGAGCATCATGTGGAGCTAAAGATGTTTTGGTGTTCCTTGAGTCTGTTGAGCTGTTTAAGCTGGTTGAGTCTCTTTGTTAGGTAAGGGAAGCTAGTTTTCTGTTAAATTTTGGTGTGAATGGATAGTTATTTGTAATGTGATTTGTTGATGAGTTGTATACTGAACTGTTTGATGTGGTTTACTGAATTGATGAGTTGTATGTTGAACTGTTTGATATTTGATCTGTGTTTGGTCTTGACTTTGGGAAAAGTTTGAATATATGTTTTGAGTGATTGGGTATCAGTTTCTTTAACTCTCTAAAACCATTTGGAATCAAAAATACTATAGGAAAGGTGTCCAATCAGTCAATTGCATATGATTGTTTTCCCTAAATTGTTGTTTTTGATACAACGTCAGACACTACTACAGTGTCACCGAGCACTAGGTGTAAGACTCAAGAAATTTAAATAATTATTTAATAAATGCATTGAGTGGGAACCTTTATGACATTTAATGTTAGTCTTTATGATGTGGAATAGTACTAACTCAAATGGTTGAAAGTATTTAGTTGTGTTGAAAGGACTTGGGTTCAAGTTCTATGTATGCTAATTTTGTGTTATTTTAATTGTTTATTATTTTGGTAATATGCTTGATCATGATGGGTGATAATATAATCTTAGATTTATAGGAACTATCACGAAACATGAATTGATTAAATGGTTATGCATTAACATGACCATTGAATGGTTGTGTGTTTAAACCTTAGTAGACACGAATTAAACTCTTTTGTTTTTGCTAATATTAGTTTTGGAATGGATGAGAGAAGGGTAAGAAACCCTAAACGTCAGAGGAGGTAGCCAAGAGGACTGAAAAGCTGTCTCATAATGGTTTTGAATGGTAATTAGAACAATTTTTATGGTATTTTAGTTTTCATGCCATTAACCATAATTAAGGCTTAGTTAAAAGGCACATTAAGGGGGAAAGAGTGTATTTTTAGAGTCTACCATTGTGAGCACTGTGAGGAGAGAAAATTCAGAGTAACAACTGAGTTTGTGAGTGAGAGGAAGAGCTAAACTATGGAAGAGCAAAGGAGACCAATGTTGATCAAGGGGGAACTCAAAGATTATCAAGTTTGAGCAAGAAATCCGGGTAAGGGGAGCTAGACTTCATGAATTTAATTTGTGTTATTGTTTTTGCATGATGTATGATGAATTGAATGCCTAAGATTGGATGATTCTTTGCTCTTTCGTGTTTCTGGAAAATTTCCAAAAACCGCCTAGTGGGCCTTCAAAGCCGCTAGGCGACTCAAGCTCTATCCTATGCATTTTTGGGCTTTCCCAGAAACCACCCGGCGGCAAGAACATGCCGCTAGGCGACGCAGCCCCTCTCACCTAGTTTTATGGGATTTGTATGAATGGCCTAGCGATGATGAACACCCGCCAGGCGACGCGAGCCACGATGACTCGATTTTGATGTTTTTGGGTTCTGGAGTATTTTGATTCGAGGAAAATGGATTCCTATTTGATAATTGAAAATTAGATGGGGATAAGTGTAATATTTCAATGTGAATTGAGGTAATTGAATGGAATTGGCAGGAATATGTTATAGGGTTTAAAGAAGTAGGAAATTCTGAGTTAGGAATAATTGATGTGTAACATCCTGTCAAGATATTACGGATTTTAATAAAATAAAGAAAAAATAAATAAACATGTCGCATTTAATAATACTTCATTTCCCAAAACGCAGGAAATTTAAATTTTATTAAATAAACAAAGAGTACTCAAATCCATAAATTCTCAAAACCAGAATGTTATAAAGCAAACACCCATATGGGTTTACAACTTATCTCAAAGCCATAAAAAAAATAAAATAAAATATTCCTGAGCTATCCCCTCTCTGCAGCTAAGCTCCACCGGAACCACCTGCATCACATCATCTACTCACGTGTACACGATCATCGCCAATCACAAGCAGATAGGATGAGCTTAACAGATACAGCATATAAAATGGCACACACATATATAACACATTTATATATAAGCAACACATCCATCCCAAATGAATTCCATCCCTTCTAATTCATACCACCTGGCCACAACCAAGTTATTCGTGTTCTACATCTTCTAGTGATTACTTCGAGGTGACTTGATGCCATACCTATCGGCCACAACCGATAGAGCACGTGCGGGTACCATTGCTACGGATCATATACCGTAACGCCAGGTGGAGTTCCCAAATACGAACATAATTCACAACGTCCCAAGACTACCAAACTCGTCAACCAACTACTGAGGAGGGCAATCTATCTGGACCCATTCGTACTGGCCACAACCAGCACACTCACACGACAACACTCGCCAACCCGAGCCACAACTCTAGGGTTCATTGTGTTCATCCGCCATCCCAAGCCACAACTCAAGAGATGCTATTCCGAGCCACAACTCAAGGAATACCATGTGCTGAACCCCTATCCCGAGCCACAACTTAAGGGATACGTTCCGAGCCATAACTCAAGGAACACCAACAATCCCACCTTTGAGCATCACCAAAAGCATCATAGATCACGCCTATAGAATCAACAACACCATTACTGCTGTAGTAAAAAAAATGTCTGGCGGGGGACACATACCACCAAGCACTGCCGCTTCCAGACCGCCTGGAAGGTATGATGAGTCGAACCTTGGCTCACATTCATTAATTAACTTTTGGGGAATTTAATATTATTTTTGCGCTTACAAATTTTATATTAGTTGCATCAAATTTATTATTAAACATTCTTGAGTTTAATAATGCAAGTGTAATTTAATTTAGGTCCTCAAGGGTGTAAATAATGAATATTTTAATTCATAAATTAAGTCCCAAAATAGGAATTTTGGAGAGAAATAGTTCAGGTACTAAATGCACCTCCAATCCTCATGTTTACACCCCTTTTTCCAATTGGAAAATCTATTTCTAAAATAAAACATTTCTGGTGCTAGCTGCACCCCCTGTTTTTAGGTTTACACCCCATTTTGTAATTTAACTTTAAATTTCTACTCTGCACCCCTCCTTTTTACCAAGCTGCACCCCTAATGTCACTTAAGATCTAATCCATCAGATTTCGCCACATGGCAATCCTTCACTTAATAAAATAGCCACTCGCAGTTTGCCACATCATCAATCCTCCACTAACTCAAATCACCAATCAAAACATGCCACCTCATCACTTTCTCTCTCTCTCTCCTTCACACAACCAAAACCCTAACCCTAATCTCCTTCTTCTCTCTCTTCCGCACCAATCCATTCCGTAGTCGCCACCTTCGTTGTCGCCACGACCTCGTCCGACCACCGCAGCTCACGCCGAAATGCAGCCACCCATCGTGCTCCCTCCGGATTGCTGCCACCACGTCGCGCTCGCGCCGAAACACCGCCACCATCGCGCTCCAACATCTCGAACCTGCCACTCCCGTGCCGCCATGACTCCAACCGCGGCGTCGTCTTCCTCGTGTCTCCATTGCACCCCATCTTCTGCAACTCTCGGCCACCATCGCGCCACCATCGCGCCTCCATCGCTGTACCATACTCGAGGTCCTCCATGCTTCCTCGCGTCAGAAAATCGTGCTCCTTCATTCACGTCGCTGGCAACCACCATTGCTTCGGCACTAGCGAGTCCTGCAGCAGCCAATGCGAGCTCCGCTGCGTCGTTCTCGCGCCACCATCAAAGCTATGGAAACCACCACGAGTTCACCATGGAAGCCACCACGAGTTCGAGCCTACACCTGCGCCCTCGTCGCGCTCACGTTAGAACTGCGTCGACCCCGTTCACTTCCGCGTTATCGTCGACGACATCGCTTCCATGGCAGCCACCGCGACAACCACCATAATCTCACATGAACCACTCACGACAGCCAAACCCTAATAGGGAGAGAAACTTCGCTGACGCGTGGCAGTCTCTCAATGGGCTGCCAAAAAGTCAAGACTGGTTAACCAGTCAACTCTAGGGAAGGCTTGATCACAGTTGGTCAAATAGACTATGTGTCACTATTTTTGGCATGTGGTTCCTATGTAAGAACCCTAATTGGCCTAGCAAGGAAAAGATAGTATGGCGGCAGTTCACCACCAACCAGACTAATTCTGGAAATTTCCCAGAATCACAAACTTTAAAAATGGAATATACAAATCATACATAATCATACCAAATTCAGCATACCAATCAGAATTGAATTAATCAAAGCAAGAAATTTCCCTATTTAGCATGCCATTCAAATTTAAAATAATTTTAACGCGTAAAGCTCCCTTAACCTGGTTTCCTTAGCTTAAGCTTGACACTGGAAGAATTCTCCCTTGATCACTAAGGACTCCCCTTGGTTCTTCTCAATTCGGCTCCAAAAACCTCGTTCAAACCTCACCTCTCTAACAAAATTCGTGCCCTATTTTCTGAGTGCAATTTCAGCCTTGCAAAACCCTTCTCCTAACCTAATTTTTGCCTTTTAAAGGTGCCTTAAGACTAGGTAATTACCAAAAACGAATTTAAGTTTTGATGGTAATGTTTATTATCATTCATTACTCCTTTATGGTCCGTTTTTCAGCCAACCTTGGCTGCCCATGCATCTAGGTTTTCCTTCAACTCTTCACATTCAAGCCAAAACTAAGTTTGGCAAAAATAAAGTTTAATTCGAGTTCTCCAAGGTTTGAACCCACCCACTTGCCAAATGCCAAATCAATGCTAAACCACCAAGCCAATTCATGTTTCTTGTTAACTAATATAATTAAAGTATTATATTATTCCACTCCATGATTAACATATATTTAAAACAATAACAAATAAATACACACAATTGGCATACATAGGACTTGAACCCAAGTCCTCTCACACAATTAAAGTACTCTCAACCACTTGAGCTAATACTTTTCCACGTCATACAAATCAGAATTAAATACCATAAATGTTCTTCCTACCCACATTTATTAATTAATTAATTAAATTTCGCAGGTCTTACATGATGTGTGAATTGTTTTAAGGAATTATATGTGCGCTCCTAAAAATTGATGTTAGGCATCATAGGAAACCTGATTTGCTATGAAACTGTGGAGATATACCTAGAATCGCAATTGGGAAATGTGTGAGGGTCTTCACAGGTACAAAAGGTTTTGGGGTTTTACCTAGAAAGGCATGCACCGCCTGACAGTACGAGGCTTGCCGGCAGGTGCCAACATAGTGAAAAATTGCACTGCATGGTTGTGAATCCATTTAGAGTTAGAATATTGATGAAGGTGGAAGTGGGAATCATCTGAACAATGGACTAGGACGATGATAAATATAAAAACTAATAATAGTAATGCTTGGAAGGTTAAATTGAGAATCCATTTAGACTTAGAATATTAATGAAGGTGGAAGTGGGAATCATCTGGACAGTGGACTAAAATGATGATAAATATAAAAACTAATAATAGTAATGCTTAAAAGGTTAAATTGTGAGGTTGAAGGATTATGGTAGTAAAAGTATTTTGAGGCTTATGATGAATCACACATAAAAAGGCTTGGTATCATGAGTGTGTAAACTAAATAGATTGGGATGCATAAATCTTTGTTGAAGTGTCTAAACCAGTGTAGCGCATGACGGTGAGATTGGAACCGCCAAGAGATAGCTACAATTCCAGGGGGTTGTTGTGATGTGGGCGCCTAGCGGTGAGGGTCGTTTCGCCAGGCGATACCTGCGCGTGGCACCTGGAGGCATGATGGTTCCGCTAGGCGGTCTGTAAATTGGCTTTCGCTTGGTGACTCTATAGTAGCGCCATGTGATAATGCAGAGACTGGATGTTTATATTCGTTGAATGTACGTGGCCTACAAGGCTTTGGGTGATACCTTAAAGATGGGCTTGTTGGAGCATTCCTTGAGTTGTTGCTCAGAATGGTCTCCCTTAAGTTGTGGCTCGGGATAGAGGGTAAACACGTGACATTCCTTGAGTCATGGCTCGAAATGACATCCTTTAAGTTGTGGCTCGGGATGGTGGATGAACACGAGCATTTCTTGAGTTGTGGCTCGGATTGACGAGTGTAATAATGGTGATGTAATAACTCGTTTTAATTTTCCCGCATTTTGGGAAAGTCATTATAATAAATGCAATTTGACTTTCTATTTCTTTTAAATTAATAATATTCAACCGGGATGTTACACCAAGTTACTGACTTGGTGTCGTTGGGCACCACTTTTCCAGCACTGGGCGCCACCCTTTTTTTATAATTTGTGTTCCTTTGGTAAAATGAAGATTCTTGCTTCGTTAACCGTCGGATCGAGTTAAAATTTTGACAGCTGATCATTGACACGTGAATCTTCACTTTGATCGGTGGGATCTTTGTTTTGAAGTCCATGGTTATAGAAATGGTTTTCACCGTTTTGATGTACTTTATGTATAACGTTATTTGCCCTGTTTTGCCTATTTCTCTTATTTGAATGTTTTAAGGAGTTTTGTGGTAGATGTGAAGTATGTTTATGGTTATCATTATGATGAATTGAATATAATATGATGTGGTGAGCATATGTGATGAAGTTTGAAGGATTTCAAGGGAAATTCATGATGTTGTTATTGTTAGTGTATGCCTTGATATAGGGGAATCTGGAAGGAGGTATCCTAACTCTAATAATCTTTCAAACTCACATAGAGTAGAATGAGTTATGTGGTGAGAGTGGTAGGAGGTCCTACCCTTTGGACTTGTTCTTCGGTCATAGGCTAGGGATTAACCTTGTATGGTTGGGTGATGACCCCTTGTGTCTTAGTACTCTACGAAGACTAGAAACCATCACAAGTGCAGGCCTTCAATGGTACTTATATCCATGGCATATATCTGGATAATTGAGTTTAGTGTTAACTGCTTGTGTGATTATAAATATAGATATGTAATAAATCATGTTTATAGGTTTTTGGCATGATATACATATATGTATGAACATTTCTTTTGTACACTAGCTTACCCTGTTGTGTGTTTTGTGTTTTTTTGTATTGTTCGCCTCTTCTTTTGCGATGATCACCTATTTGGTGGGAGCAAATGAAATTGCAGGTGTAAATGCACCTCAAGTGGATGAGGAGCTATCAGTTAAAGTGGTGTAAGGTCTCGAGGAGTTTTAGTAAGTGAATAATTTTGTATAGGCTCGTTAGTTTAGTTAAGTGTATAAATGATACATTTTTATAGTCCTATCTTTTGCAAGACTATATTAATATGTTTTATACATTAGATTACCTGTTTTGAACACTATGATAAAACATCCATTTTTATTAGTTTTAAACTGCTAATATTGAAATGTTTCGACACCCGATGGAATAGTTAACTAAATTTCAAAATCCATTATATAAAAAAAAAAACAGATTTCACCGTCATATACCAGATTTCGAAATCCGGTTAAGTATTTTATTGGATGTGAAAATCTGGTTAAGCAATTTGTATATTTTTTATGGTTTTTATTTTTTGTTTCATTTTAAAACATTTTTTTTTGTGATTTTTTTGTTTTTAAATAAAATTATATAAAATAAAAAAATTATTTTATAATTAAAAAAATAAAAATAATAATTATATAAAAAATATAATTAATATTAAGTGCACACAAATGTCGAAACAAAATTATTTTACCGAATTTCGACATTCAATATATTAAGGTGAAATTTGTTTCTTTTTCTTATACAAAATTTTGAAATCCGGTTAAATATTCTACAGGTTGTCAAAATTCAGTTAAGTATAGTTTTAACTTATATTCTAATTATTTTTTATTTTTATTTATAATTTTAATTTTAATTTTTTATATTTATTTTTAAGTTATATTTTTATCTTTTGGTTTTGATATAAATATTTGGGGGTGAGAGGGTGAAGGATTTTGAAGAAAAGAAAATGAAGTGATGTGTAGTGGGGTGGGTATGGCTGATGAGTTAATTTATAGAGAGAGATAATATTAATCAGGTAAAAGTAAAAAGAAAGAAAAAGGAGAGTGGTATTTTCGGGATAAAAATTATTTTTGGAGACACCGAAGAAATTTTTGAAGGTGGAGGAAGAAACCTCTTTCGAAATTGACGTTGGGCCTTCTTGCGAGTAATAGTTATACAATTGCAAAGTTTCTTTCTGTATCCCATAGCCCAAATTACTTTACCGCCGCCGCTACCTCCCTTCTGCCTTTGCTCTTCACTCTTGCCCCGTCACTTTTGTTTATGTGGTGTAATATTAAGGAAGAAAACCTTTTGATTGCGTAATTGAAAAATAATTTGTTTTGCGAAAAAACTTTTAAATTGTGTAATTTAAAAGACACTTTTATATATACAATTTAAAAGTAAAAAAAAATACAGATTATTTAATTTAGATTTTTTTAATGAAAATATGAGTGTTGGATTGTGTAATTAGAAAGACTTTTTCATGCAAATTTCACGGTCAGAAAAAAAAATCTGAATTACACAATTCGAAAGACATTAACTTTTTACTGCACAATGTGAAATCTTTTTTAACTACCTTTTTAATTAAGAAATCAAAATTTAAAAAAAAATGACTTCAAGATTGTATACTTTGAAATTAAAAAAAAAAAAACATTTAAGATTACAATCTGAAAATAATTTTACAAAGGCAAAGTAAACATGTTCATATTTATAAAGATGTAGAAGTAAAATATGGGAACAAAAAGAAATCCCTCCATTTCAAACTAAAAAGCCAATATGCTATGCATGTGGCCAGTGGGTGACATGGTTGGTTTTTTCCATCTTCAGTGTTTTTAGTCAAATGTGAAATGAAGAGTTGACACTCTCTCACAATACCTAAAGAAAACATAGTTGACATCAGATATTGTCCAAAATCCCAAAGTTTTCTTTTATCAAGAAGATTTTTTTATGCAAAAATAATTAAATATTTATTATATTTATTATATTTCAATATACAAGACAATTTCAAAGTCCCAGGAATGGATTTTTGGAGTATTCCAAAATCCCAAAGTTGCATGTTTACTAAGCTGAGAGTAAAAACTTATATACCAAATATCCAAAATCTCAAAAATTTAATTTCATTCTTAACATATTTGTACCCATTCTCTGTCATTCTAATCTTGTCTATTTTGAACAAAATAAAAATTAGAGGCAAATTCAAAGAGAGTAGAAATAGCAAACCCTAATGAGAAAAAAGTGGGCAAATTCATATATTTAGAATGAAAAAAAGGATATCAGAAAAAGTACATAGAGAAGGGAGAGGAAGAGAAAAAAACCCTAAGAGAGAGGAAAAACATAACTGCTTTAACGGCCACCTCTATCAACACCTCATCACACCTACTTGGCCATTCCTCCATCGTTCCTATTCCCTTCCTACACCTTCCCTATTTTCTGCTTCTTCCTTTTCCTCCATTTTCTCGGAAACCCAAAAGCAAAATAAAAAAATAAGAAACCAAAACAAAACTTCAGGGAAGGGGAAAAGAAAAAGGAAAAGGAAAAGAAAAAAAAATTCTGCACAAACCATACAAAACAACAAACAATCCTAAAAAAAATCTACCAATTCATTCCTATTCTTTACGTTGCTCTTTCCCTCAAACCAACGGTGCTTGCAGTGTCCTATGTCCAATGTCGTCACCACCTTAGAGATTATTCATTCGTACTCTGGAAAACAATGCAATACAACATCTTCCCAATAATGCGTAGCTTCAACATCATCGACGGTTGCAAGGGCACTCAGTTTTATGCATTCAACCCCTCCTCCGGCACCGCCACCGGCAGCGGTATCGGCGATAAGCTTCTCCAACAACTCCACGACCACATTAAGGCCCAAACCCTCAGAACCAAATCCAACCGGAACTTCATTTCTCCGAACACCACCTCAGCTTCCGAGGTTGTCTTCTGTGAAGGCTCCCTCCTCCCTTATGGCCTCCCCATGACAGAACTTCTTGAACCCAAAATCGAACCGTCCCTCGTCTCTCCCGATTTAGTGGAAACCCTCGCCGGTGCGTATCGCCGTGCCGAGGAGTGCCCCCAGTTCGAGCGCACCGAGGTCTTCCTCCAGCAATGCACCATCTTTCGAGGCTTAGCAGACCCCAAACTCTTCCGCCGCAGCCTTCGCGCCGCTCGGCAGCACGCCACTAACGTGCATGCTAAGGTCGTGCTCGCGGCGTGGCTGCGCCACGAACGCCGCGAGGACGAGCTCATCGGGTCGTCTTCCATGGACTGCAGCGGCAGGAACCTCGAGTGTCCCCGCGCCACCTTGGAGCCAGGCTATGACCCAGAGTCCGTGTTTGATCCTTGCCCGTGCACGCGTGCAAGTGCAGTGGATGACGAAAATGATAGTGATGATGGTTATAGTGCAATGATGACCACAGAGGATGATGACGACGATGAGCAACGCCCCGCGTCGGAGGAAGAGGATGGTGACATGTCGTTCATTGTCGGTGAAGATGAAGTTAGGTGCAATAGGTTCAACATAGCCTCACTTTCGAGGCCCTTTAAGACAATGTTGTATGGGGAATTCGTAGAGTCAAGAAGGGAGCACATTAATTTTTCCCAGAATGGTTTTTCCGTTGAGACACTGAAAGCTGCTAAGGAGTTCAGTAGAAGTAAGAAGTTGACCCATTTGGAGCCTAACGCTGTGTTGGAGTTGTTGTCTTTTGCGAATCGTTTTTGTTGTGAGGAGATGAAGCATGCCTGTGACGTACATTTGGCTTTGCTAGTTTGTGACCTGGAGAATGCGTTGTTGCTTATTGAGTATGGATTGGAGGAAACTGCATACCTTCTTGTTGCAGCTTGCTTGCAGGTGTTTCTCCGAGAGCTTCCAAGTTCGATGCAGTGTTCGAGTTTTGTGAGGATGCTTTCTAGTCCAGAGGGTAGGGACAGGCTAGCCATGGCGGGACACGCGTCATTCATGTTGTACTACTTTTTGAGTCAGGTTGCGATGGAGGAAGAGATGAGATCTAACACAACTGTGATGTTGTTGGAGAGGTTAGTGGAGTGTGCAAATGATGGTTGGGAGAAGCAACTTGCGTTTCACCAAATGGGTGTTGTTATGCTTGAGAGAAAAGAATACAAAGATGCACAGCATTGGTTTGAGTCAGCAGTGGAAGCAGGGCATATTTATTCTACAGTGGGAGTTGCAAGGGCAAAATACAAGCGTGGCCACACGTATTCAGCGTATAAGTTGATGAACTCAATTGTTTCTGAACAAAAACCAGTTGGGTGGATGTATCAAGAAAGGTCTTTGTATTGTATGGGGAAGGAGAAACAAATGGACTTGCTATCTGCATCTGAGTTAGATCCAACTCTTTCATTTCCTTATAAATTTCGAGCTGTTTCTTTCTTGGAAGAGAACAAGATTGAATCTGCCATTGCGGAAATCAATAAAGTAATCGGTTTCAAGGTTTCTGCAGATTGCCTTGAACTGAGAGCTTGGTTCTTGATTGCCATGGAGGATTATGAAGCAGCCCTTAGAGATGTTCGGGCAATTTTGACGTTGGATCCAAATTATATGCTGTTTTATGGGCATATGCATGGTGAGCACTTGATAGAACTTCTCAGTCCTGTTGTTCAACAGTGGTGCCAAGCTGATTGTTGGATGCAGTTGTATGATCGGTGGTCCTCTGTTGATGATATTGGTTCATTGGCTGTTGTACACCAAATGTTAGCAAATGATCCGGGGAAAAGTCTTTTACGTTTTCGACAATCTCTTCTTTTGCTACGGTGATTGAATATCTACATTAATTCAATTATCTCTTATTCTTACACTAGCCATTTCTGGTATAAATTCTGATGTTGCAGATTGACTATTATGGTGTTGATGTATGTTCCTTAATCTTGCAGGTTGAATTGTCCAAAGGCTGCCATGCGTAGTTTGCGGATGGCTAGAAATCATTCTATTTCTGACCATGAAAGACTTGTGTATGAAGGTTGGATATTGTATGACACTGGTCATCGTGAAGAAGCATTAGCAAAGGCTGAGGAATCTATTTCAATTCAAAGATCATTTGAAGCTTACTTTCTCAAAGCATATGCATTAGCAGACTCAAATCTTGATTCAGAGTCTTCTAAGTATGTGATCCATCTCTTAGAGGAAGCTCTAAGGTGCCCTTCAGATGGTCTTCGGAAAGGGCAAGTGGGTGTCAAGCTTTTGGATTAAACATGTTATGTTGATAATGTACTTATTATATTGTCGTTCTTATGAATTTGTAGGCACTAAATAATCTAGGGAGTGTCTATGTAGACTGTGATAAATTAGACCTTGCTGCTGACTGCTACATGAATGCACTCAACATCAAGCATACACGAGCACATCAAGGGTTGGCACGAGTATATCATCTTAAAAACCATCGCAAAGCAGCATATGATGAGATGACAAAGCTAATAGAAAAGGCTCGAAGCAACGCATCAGCATATGAGAAACGTTCAGAATATTGTGATCGTGATATGGCAAAGAGTGATCTTAGTATGGCATCAGAATTGGACCCTCTCAGGACTTATCCTTACAGATATAGAGCAGCAGGTATTGTTTCTATTATCCATTGTTTCCTCTTGATCAGTAATGAAGTGTGATCTTTTGAGTTTGTGCTTATATTGGTTCATGTTGAGATAACATTGTTTGCTTTCAACATGCATCATGATAAAGCAATATGAGCACAATATACTCAAACCTTTGAAACATATTAGTACAATGTTATTGCATGCATGCACGAAGCATATATCAACTTCTGACTCAAACTTTGTCTACCAGTTTTGATGGATGATCACAAGGAAGCTGAGGCAATAGCAGAGCTTTCAAGAGCCATCGATTTTAAGCCAGATCTACAATTATTACATCTTCGAGCAGCATTTTATGAATCCATGGGTGATTATGCTTCTGCTGTGCGGGATTGTGAAGCGGGCCTCTGTCTTGATCCTAATAATAATGAAATTCTTGATCTCTGTAACAAAGCACGAGAGCATCTTAGAGAACAACCAAAGTAGTAGAATCAGATGTTTCAAAAACAAACACGCTTTCCAGTAGTGTTCCTTATAGGGAAAACCCTATTCTTCCCAACCTATCATCATTGTCATTTATCTGTTAGAATTTTCTCCAAAAATGGCACGATCTATATATCTTTCATCTGACCTTCAAAAGAGTGGAACACAGAAAGAAAAAAATTGCAAAGGTCAAATTTGGATTACAAGAGAGAAGAGGAAGTAGAGAAGCAAGATTACACTTGTAAATAAATGTAATGATGGCCTATGAATTTTTCAGAGTATGGTCAAATAGTACATACTGTGGTTCTAGTATGCTACACCAGAAAATTGGTGATCAGTTACTAGTTAGACAAAACATGTACATGAAAACCAATGTGTTATGTAAGTCCAAGAGTTAGAGTACTTACCATTACATTTGTTCTCCTAAGCAAATGTTGTCTCAGCATTGTGGTGTAACATTTTCCACTTATAAACAAAATTTTCCCTAACGACCTTTTTAACCTTTATTCATGATGGGTTCTCCTTGGGAAAGACAAATCTATAACTAGTTATATAAGTTTTAACCATTAAATGTGTGCTTAGTTCATTTGTATGTATTACTTTCACGTTTTTATTATTGTGTGAGTTGTTTTAAAGCTTTATATTGCCTTGTAAAACGTTATTGAAGGAGTAAAACCCTATGGTCAATTACAAGGACGAAGAAATATTAGTTTTTTTTTTTTTTTTTTTTCTTTCATATTCTGTTTGTGATCTTCCTATATTTTTAACAAGTTTTATTTGGCTTTGGTGACCTTAATGGATACGAGTTGCTTACTTCATGTATCACAACATACTAAATAAGCCAAATTTTGTTTTGTTTCGGGGGAGGATGCATGTAACAATAAAATCTAGCAACTTCGTGGGAATTTTTCGATAAACATGTTATCTAATAGTAAGTAAAATCTTTATTTTTGTTTTTATCAAGATTTGGAGTGTGGTCCTTTGGACACGTGACAAAAACAAATGGTGACTTGAATGTTTTTAATGGTCGGAATCGAATCCCTCATTGTCCAAAGGGAAAAAATAATCAATAAAAGACTTTTCGATACTCAAGTCAGTGAGAGAGTATAAGGTTATATGAAAATATAGTTTGGAGTATGAATTGAGTTGTCCTTACTAGGAAAATACTATATATATTTATAGGGTTTCTAGGTCGTATGAGCTCTGTTACAAAATATAGAGTATCAAAGAATATCAATAAATAATAAAATCTTACCACATATGTGATAGATTAGCATGATAATAACAATAATATATTATTTAACCATATATTCTATTGATATATAATATAAGGATATTTGTGATATTGATATATCATATAATCAAACTACTAAGATTTGACCATATATTTTGTTAATGTACGATAATAGGACCAATAAATATCTCTTTTAATATTATTTAGCCACTTCAGCCCAATAATGTTGAATGAGCCTTGTATTTGTCAGGTCGGGTAGGTTCACAAGCCCTCCAAGCTTGGAAGTTTGATTGTCAGGTGGAACAAACATATTGTAACTATAACTAACCCTTTGGCCGAGTTGTAGTATGCTTTATGCTTGCAATTGGATTGACCATTTGGTCGTGCTATAGATGGTCATCTTATGCATTTTAAATTGTCCTCTTAGGCAGGTTTTATGGTATTGTTAGGCAGGCTTTGTGCTGATGTCAAACAAGCTTTGTGTTGTTGTTTAAACAAGCTTTGTATGTGTTTCCATCTTAGGTAGGCTTTGTACTGTTGTCATATGTAGGCTTTTGATGTGTTTATGAGTTTTCTTATTTATTGTTCTGATAAGAGCTCCTATATACTTCCTTTAAAGATCCTAGCACAAGCATAAACCTATGCACTTCCTCTAGTAGCACTATCAATATTAATATTGATCCAATTTACTTGAGGAAAGTACCAAAACACTTGAATAGGTTTGGAAATGTTTTTAGGCCTCGTCTTGATACCAAAAAAATTTCAAAATAGAAAAGTTATTAAACATATCATTATGCATAGGCTTTTTAAAAATGTTACCTATTAATCTAAGGCTTCCCTATTTAATTTGATTTATAATTTGTGCTAATGATAATAATAAAGTTGTTAACTTGACTCGTGGCCCATGGGTTAGCCCTAGCCCAACCCTGTAAAAGCCCCATTTAGGGGGCCACCAATTGAGTGGGCAAAGAAAAAGTTCCATCCCCCAAAGCCTCTTGTTAGGGCTAAGGTGGGTTTGAAAACACTAGAAGATTATAATTAACTCTTAAACATAATACATTCGATCTGGGTCATATATCGATTCGAGTTGTGTCATCTTAAGCCGAAGGTCAAGACAGGCCAACGTAGGCCGAAGGTCAAGATAGGCCAACGTAGGCTGAAGGTCGAGATGGGTCGTTTCATACAAAAAATTAAGACGTGCTCTCTCAGATTGAAGGTCGGAAGGCTCAATTTGGGTTGAAGGTCTAGACGGGCTAGCTACACTACACCATTTTTTTTTTAGTTTAGACAACAACTGAAAAGTGGTTCCTAAAGCAGTATATTTGTGACCTTAAGTTTAGGCAACGGTTTGGCAACATTTTTCCAACCTTGGAGTTTGTAGTCGTGGCCATTGCTCAAAGGCAACGATTTTTTTCCTAAGGCCACCAATGTTTTGAAAATCGTTGTCTTAGAAAAGTACAATAGACCACACTTTTTTATGAGTGTATAGGCAACGATTTATTTATAGTTTTAGGCAACATATTTCCAACATTGCATATTTTTTAGACAACACATTTTAGACATTGCCAATTCTTTTGGTAATACATTTTAAATGTTGACTATTCTTTAGGCAACACATTTTATATGCTACCTCTTCTTTTGATAGCATTTAAGCAACACTTTAAAAATGTGATTTATTCTTAGGTTAAAATACTCCCTTGGTCCATGTTTTTGTTGAAAAATCTCAAATAGGTCCTAAGATTTTTTTTAGTCTCAATTAGGTCCATATTTTTGAAAATGTGTAACAATTAGGCCCATTCCGTTAGTAT
>Ga0214543_1003371_pt1 | contig 31028 bp, 19 predicted proteins | sample CNSS2metaG_FD_160094 | JGI IMG/M metagenome (GOLD analysis project Ga0214543, IMG submission 160094) | Root nodule microbial communities from cowpea collected in UCLA plant growth center, Los Angeles, California, USA - CNSS2 | ecosystem: Host-associated > Plants > Roots > Nodule | place: USA... | reverse complement strand
AACATTATTGCAACATATATATATATATATATGTTGCAATAATGTTTTTTAATATATACATAAAATCATTTTACCTAACCTCAAATTATTTTATTTTTTACATTTTTATCTTTGTAATTTTTTACACTTGAAATTTTTTACACTTGTAAAAGATAAAATAATTTGAATATTTAGGTGTAGCGATTTGATGTATAAATTCAAAACAATTATTTTAACATGTATATATAAGTTATAATTAAACTTATTTACTAATATAGTCTTAAATTGGAAAGGACAAAATTGGATCATTTTAAAGTATTGGGGTACTAAACTGAACCAAAAATTTAAATAGATGACTAAATTGAAAACAACTATTACCACTATCATGTGTCATGATTATAAACTGTCATGTGGCACGATAGATTATAAATTTAAAAAAAATTAAAAACAAATCTAAAAAAATTAAAAAAAAAAATTAAAAATTTCACAATTTGACATGTGTCTTGTATGGACACGGTGTTAACTCTAACTTAACATAAATGACCAAATTGAACATTTTTAAATAATTGAGGTATTAAATTGAACCAACCAATAAAAAGATCAAATTGAACTAAACCAAAATATTAGAAGACCAAATGAGTAATTATACCTTTATTGTAACAAAATAACTTAAGTGATCTTTCTGTACCATTCACCATATCTGGTTTTATAACAATTTTTTTAGTCAAACCTTGTAATGAAATGTCTCATAACATTCAATTTCCATAATAAAATATGCTATAATATTTAACATTTTTCCACGAGATAACATCTTTAGAAATAATAATATATATTTATAGTATCTTGGTATCTAGCAAAATCTTAGTCAAAATACCGAATTATTTCAAGTTGATTCAACCTTCAATACGTGAGTATCTAGTGTTTTATTCTTCCTAAGTACCACATTTCACGTTTAATTATTTTTTAATGATACAATCCAAAATTACTCAAATATCTAGTTAATATTCCTATAATGTAAGGAATGCATGAACTTCATATTGTTGATGTATAATGAATATTTTACATTTCACTTTCTTCAAGTGAATTTTTAAGACACTAATCAAAACTAATTTGGTCTTCTTTAACCATAAAGGTATTACCTAGTTTACAATCTTGCATGTCATATCTTTTCATATAATTTTTGAAACAATTCAAGAATACCCGGAGAACGATCTTGATATACATGTATGTCTAATACAAAAAGTGCATTCAGACAAATTTTTATCTTAAAACTTTTAATTCTAAGATATCTTGGTTTATGCAATAATTTTTTATTGTGGTTGACAAGAAAAATATTACCAATATACCAAATCAGAAACACATACATGTTCCCACAAAACTTATGTTATAAATGAATTTTTTAAGTTAATTAACCAAATCCTTTGAATCTTTTGAAACAAACCTTCCGTATTTAACCATATAAATTGTCTCATTAATATTGTTATTAAAAAATATTGTCTTTAAACTCATATGATCTTAATCAAAATAAACATGTCAACTTTCATATTGTAAATCTGAATAATATAAAATGTCAATTTATATGTTTCGGGTGATAGAAAATCGAGGTCATAAACCTTTTATGCCTTAAATATTTGAAAATTGAGGCATAATCTGCAACGTCTAAATTAAAAACGTGAAAAAAAGCAAAAAATTTAAAATTTTATGAAGACTTTATACCTCGGTTGGATATGAATCGAAACATATAATATGGAAGTTGCATAAAAGAGTTTGGATTGCAATGTGTTTAGTTAGTGCTATAATGTCAAACTAGTGTATTAATGTATACAGGTTAACTTTTTTTATATAAGAGTTAGAGCACCTCTTAAGTGTTTTTTTTAATTTTAATTCATTATTTGCTGAAAAAAAATATATAAGATTTTATGCAATGATTATTAAATAAATCGAGACAAAAATTTGCTAGAATTTCAAAAATATCACTACATTTTAATACGTCTTATTTTTGGAAAAATGAAATATAATGACCTAGTTAAAATGACATAAATGTACTAGTGGTTCTTTTATATTCCATAGTTATTAAATTTATGTTTAATTCAAATTTTTAAAATAAATGTATAGAATTTACACTCACTTTTATATATTATAATTTAATCAATTTTACCATAAGTGGAGATATTATCTTATAATATTTTGTTTTGTTTTGATAGTCTCCACTGAAAAATTTAATATCATATTAACCAACAATTATTAAAAAAAAAAACAAGATTTGAGAAAACCGGTCCGCAATCAATTTAACCTTGTGTTTGGATGGAGCATTTCAACAATACTTAGAAATTGAAATATTTTGTATTTGAATTGCTTGTAATTAAATTCCATTCATTTTTTAAATAACTTGTTTGGATAAAGACATTAAAATACCTGACATTTCAATTTCTTGTTTGGAAAAAACAAATTGAATTTATTGTGAGATAAAATTTAATTTTAACAATATTTATTTTATGCTTAATTATGTTTTGAGTTCATGATAAATTTGGAAATATGCTCGACAACCCAGATGGGTCAGGCAGACCCAACTACGCAACCAGATTGGTTAGACCCGACGACCCACCCGAGCTGGACCGACTGGAAAGCCCAGACAGGCTGGGTGGCCCGATGATCTAGAGGCCAGATGGCCCATACTGCACATGTTCGACGACCCGGACAAGCTGGGAAGTCCAGACAGGCTGGGTGGCCCGACAACTCAGATGTGCCCAATGACTTGGACACGTTCGACGACCCGAACAGGCCCGATGACCTAGACGGGCCCGACAACTCGTACGGGTCCATTCAAACTGTCTGGTTCGTCGGGACCGTTCAGGTAGTCTGGCATGTATGAGTCGTCAGGCCCGTTTGGATCGTCGAGCCCGTCTGGGTCATCGTTCCCGTCTAGGTCGTTGGGCCCATCCGGGTCATCGGGCCTGTCCGCGTTGTCCCGCATTTCCGGGTCGTCGGGCACGTCCGAGTTGTCAGGCTCGTCCGGGTTGTCGGGCCCAATGATTTGGAAGGGCTAGTTTGGGTCGTCATGCTCGTTTGGATCGTCGGGTCTGTCCAGGTCGTCGGGCTCGTTCGGGTTGTTTAGGTCAGGCCCGTCCGGGTCATCGAGCCTGTCTGGATCGTCAGGCTCGTTTGGGTCGTCAGACCTGTCTAGGTCATCGGGCCCGTTTGGGTCATCTGAGTCGTCGGGCCCGTCCGGGTCATTGGGCCTGCCCGGGTCGTCAAGCCCGTCTGGGTCATCGGGCACGTTCTGGTCGTCTGGCCCGTCCGGGTCGTCGGGTACGTCCGAGTCGTCGTGCCCGTCCAGATCGTCTAGAATGTGAGGTTGAGTGAGAAAATTTTCAAATTTCACCTATTTTGAGGGTATTTGAATTTCTACTAATTTAACTAATTGAAATCCTTCAAAAAAATACTTGCATTTGAAACGTTTTTTAACTTTTCTATCCAAACAAAACAGTTGATTACAAAGAAATCTAAATTCTTCAAAAAAAAAATTATTTCATTAAAATAATCTATCCAAACACACTCTAAACCTATCTTGCATCAATTCAATTCGATTCATTCCCCCCGCAAATATGTCACCCCATCAGTAACCAAATATTCTGTCACTCCTCCACACACACCCTCACTGTCAAAACCTACCAACTTTCTCTCTCACATATTTTTTTCAAAACCTCCCTCGTTTATGTTAAACGTGACGAAATAAAAACCTAACACACAACATGCTCGATGAAATGTCTCGTAAAAACATGGTCTCCTGCTTCTACTCCAACTGTGTGGTTGTGGATAGGGGTTACACAATCTTTAAGATATCTAATTGTGTGGTTGCGGAAACGGGTTACAAAATTTTCAGGATATATACAACTGTGTGGTTCTTGTGGAAACAGGTTAAAATTTTTTTTGAAGGTAAAGATTAGGAACATTGTATGAGTTGTTTCAAGAGATAGGGGTGTCAGGGTGATGCCCATTTTTTTTCATATCTTCGTTTATCATTCAGTGTATTCACAATATTAAAAAATTAAGTTTCATACATTCGTTTCATGTTGTAAATATATCTTTTAATAATATTATTCATACATATTGTTTATTGTTCAAGTAATGATTGATGTAATTGGGACCTTCAATGCATATATATAAAATAAATATATCCTTTTACAACAGAGTTTATTCTATTATATAAAGTGACATCACCAAGATTTGAATCTTATTTGGCAAATTTTTCAAAAGAGAATATATAATAGAAGTAATATACAAGTTGAATTTTAAGATATTAAATAAATAACCCAGTGTTTGTTTTTTTAATATTCTAATAACCTATTTTTAAAAAAAAATATACAGATAAAAAATGGAAAAGAATTATTAATAAATAACAAATAGTGAATGACTAACCATATAAGTTAAATATACACTACAAATCATGCAGGTAGAATATCTCGTTAGCTTAAAAAATTAAGATCAAAGATTACTTAAAGGCAGAGGATTAATGAGACTAGGGAATTTCCAAGTATCAAAGTTAGACAAAGAATTATATATTAATCTTTCTCGTTTGACTTTTAGTAAACGGTATCAAAACTTGATCAGATTTATTGATTCGATTAGGATATGGAATCAATTAGAAAATATTTTAACTGTGTGAACTAATTTACGTTACACAGTACATACATAAAATATTTGTTAATAACAACGTACTTATTATTATTATTAAATACTAACAAAAATGAGTTTTAGAACGAATTTTCCATGGTTTGATAATAATAAAATTTTAACAAAGATATAATTTATAAAATCAGTTTTTTACTTTGAATGTTCTTGTTTTTATTTTATTATTTTGGATGCGCATGCTTGTTTCTTATTATTTGACAGTGTTTATGTATACTCTAATCTTATTTTGTTGTTCTAAAACTTTTGTCATTAGTTATATTATGTGTTCGACGTAACCATCACCACCAGCTACCATAGCTTTGTCGCCATGCCGTTAGTGGTGAAAGGACCACTGACAAATTTGTCTTCTTCATAAACCAAAATTAAAAATCTTTATTTCATTTTTATAATTTTAATTTCAATTACAGGACAGTAATTTCTAAACTCATATTATGTTTTTTATATATATATATATATATATATATATATATATATATTTTTTTTTTTTTTTTCATAAAAGAAAAGGTTGATTTTTTATGTATTAAAATTATTGTATTAGGTTCATAGATTACGAGTCTTTCTTCCTACTCACCATTTAGCAATTTCTGGGTACTTTCTGTCAACTACCAGTTTACTAAGAACTGAGTCAAGGTCTTTTCTGACTTTTGTGATATAAATATATTGCAGACAACAACCAAGATTTTAAAGTTACTTAGAAAGCTTCCTAGTTTTTCCATGAAAGTGCTTTCTTTTACTTTTTTTTTTCTTAAAAAAAAAGGCTTATTTCTCTCCTTAAGAAAGTAGTAAAATATTTTTTTCTTTATTTCATGTCTTTCAGTACTTCATTTAACTACCCCACCATGCTTTTCTAGAGGATGACACACAAACAACTCTTGTAAATATAATTTTTTTTTGAAGATTAATATACTTTAAACTTCAGCAATGAAGGGTTGTTTATTTGATATTAAATAAAAAATAATATCCGGTATTAATTAAGAGCATGGGTAGCATGCAACAAATAATAACAAAGGGGCTGAGAAAGTGGTAGGGACACGACATGTGGTGAGATTTAACGGTAAAAAAAAATACTGTAACTTTTTTAATTTTACTTTTTTTGCGTCTATAAAATGCGAAGGTTCGCTGGCATTAAGTTCATCACTCTCTCTCGGCTACCAAACAGAGAAATTGTGCATTTTCTTTTTCCCATCAATGGCTGCAACAACACCGAATCACACAGTAACAGTATCTGGTTGGGCAGCACATGATACTTCGGGGAAGATTAGCCCCTACACCTTCAAAAGAAGGTAATGATGCTAAAGTTTAATAATTCTCAGTGTTTTTCTTCGTTCTGTTACATCATCGTTGACAGAGGAAGTTAATTTGACGCAGGGAGAACGGTGTAAACGATGTAACCATAAAGATCTTGTACTGTGGGATCTGCCACACCGACCTCCACTATGCTAAAGATGAATGGGGCATCACCAAGTACCCTGTGGTGCCTGGGTAAGTAATAAAAAATTAAACTTTCCACTGTTAATTAAGTGAGTGGTTAATTAAGAAAGGTTGTTTGATTGTGTGCAGGCACGAAATCATTGGGGTGGTAACTAAGACAGGAAGCGATGTGAAGGGGTTCAAGGAAGGAGACAGAGTGGGTGTGGGGTGTATGGCAGCTTCATGTTTGGAATGCGAACACTGCAAGACAGATCAGGAAAACTACTGTGATAAGATGGTGCTTATATACAACGGAGTCTTCTGGGATGGCAGCATAACCTACGGTGGCTACTCCAAACTCATTATTGCAGACTACAGGTTTTTTTTTTTTTTTTTTTACGAAAAGGAAACTTTTTTTTTTTATGAATTAATATCAGTTTATTTATTCATAAAACCTTTTGGAAAATCTGATGTGAAGGTATGTGGTACACATTCCGGAGAGCCTACCGATGGATGCGGCGGCTCCTCTACTGTGCGCCGGAATAACAGTGTTCACTCCGTTGAAAGACCACGATTTGGTGGCGACGCCGGGGAAAAAGATTGGGGTGGTTGGGTTGGGAGGGCTGGGACACTTGGCCGTTAAATTCGGAAAGGCGTTTGGGCACCATGTTACTGTCATCAGCACTTCTCCTTCCAAAGAAGCCGAAGCGAAGCAACGTTTGGGTGCTGATGATTTCATAATCAGCTCCAACCCTAAGCAATTACAGGTTTTTGTTTTTGTTTTTGTTTTTCCTAATCTGCTTCGTTTTTAGGCCATGGGAAGTAAGGAAATGACTTAGTTTTCGTGGTTATAGGATGCAAAGAGAAGCCTTGATTTCATATTGGACACTGTTTCTGGTGACCACCCTCTGTTACCCATCTTGGAATTGCTGAAAGTGAACGGAACCTTATTTCTGGTGGGAGCACCCGACAAGCCCCTCCAATTGCCGGCTTTCCCATTGATTTTTGGTAAGTTTAAGATTATTATTGTCGGAAATTCTAATTTAACAACGTGGGAAATTGGTTATTTATAAAATATATATATATATATATATATATATATATATATATATATATATATTTTGGTTGTGACAGGAAAGAGAGCGGTAAAAGGTGGCATCATAGGGGGAATAAAAGAGACACAGGAAATGTTGGATCTGTGTGCGAAGTACAACATAACGAGTGACATTGAGGTAATAACACCAGACAAGATCAACGAGGCTATCGATCGTCTTGCGAGGAATGATGTTCGGTACCGTTTCGTGATTGACATTGGTGCTGCCTCCAGCGAGTAGAGTTGAATATGTGTGTGGTGTTTTGATGTAGAAGCAGTGATTCTATACCTTCAACTCCATCACTGAATCATTCATTTATGTTGATGCCATTTGGTAGCCTTCATGCTGTATTTTCATTTCAGTTTTTCAGTTATGAATAAGATATTGAGTTTTAGGTACAGCTACAAATAACTACCATCCTCATATTTAACATGTGTTCATTTCTTTTTTTCTTTACTCTGTCTTTTTGTCTCTTTCTTCTTTAATAATGCTATCCCTTTATAATAATAATAATAATTATTACAATTTTAATAATATTATGATATATTATCTAAGAAATTAAATATAATATTATTTAAGAGATATTTCTTTTCATAATTTTAATTTTAATTTTATTGTAATAATATTAATTATAATAGTTGTTATTATAAAATAATAGATATTATTGTTACTATAAAAATATTATTATTATTAATTTACTATAGTTGATCCATAACTATTTTTTAAATTAATATACTAGAACTTCTTTTAAAAATTTTAACTTGCTGAGAATATTAAGAAATAAATAAATAAAAAGACAGGGTAAAATAACAAGAGTAAGAAAACAGAGAAAAAACCTTAATAAATATTAAAAAAAAGTAGTTTGATACTATTTGACAACTCGTAAAAAAAATTAATCTGTTAATTTTTATATTTCTAGTAAAAAGATAATAATTATGAAGAATAATACAAAATAATAATAAAAAAATGTGATATAAAAATAGCAGTGTTTAAATATTATTATAACTCGCAATACCATATCTCACTGTATCAATTATTTTTATCTCAACATAATACCTTATTCGCAACATATAAAATAATATTAACTTTATTTACTAAACTAATATTTAGTGAAATATCATAAGATCTTCTTTGAAAAGTATAAATTAGCCTTAATCTATACTCTTTATTTCCTTTATGCAAATTCGAATAAAGAGAATTATGTTTTTATGATATTATCATGTCTATCATATAGTATCACATGTAAAAACTCCTCATTTTTGTCACCACCTTTTGGGGAATTCCATAGAAAAACAAGAACATGTTTGTTTTTTCGTAGAGACGACCCTTTTTTTCTCTCTTTCAAGACAATTATGTTTCTACAGTTTGCTCCAATCAAATTCAAAATAAACAGAGTATTTGATCTTTGATCCATTACCCCTATAGCATCCAATCAAATTCAAAATAAATAGGATCATGTACTCTTGAGTACTGAGTAGAAGCTAATGTTTGAGTTGAAAGAGAAACTACAAGATTGAGGTTAAAAAGTTTACTAACACTTCAATCAAACAACATTAATTTTTGGTGTGTTTCCACCTTCCTAGCTTTGAAAACTTCTTTTACTTTTCACCATTTTTGGAACAGTTTATACAAATCTAAATCTTCATATGTTTGTGGAAATTAAGAAAAAAGAAAGAAGAATGTTGTAATCTCCCACTCGCATCTTCTACTCCACTTGCTCTGTTTTTTTCTCACCTCCTCTGCTCCCATTATCTCTAATATGTCACTTTCTTCCATTTATAATATTCAGAAGGAAAATGTTGTGAATTTGTTTGGATTCCAAATATCATATTCTAGTTATAATTATCAGTTCCAATATTGTGATGTGTAATATTTTCATATTTTATGTGCATGGTTGAGATTTTTTTTTTGGACATATCATTGTAAAAAGAACTGAATTCTGACTTACTTTTCCAAATTTTCTAAAAATTATAATTATGTAATTTCTCTTAAATTATTATTTTGATAAATTTTATATAAAATATTCAATGATTAATATGTTTTTTATTATTCATTTGTTTTTTTTTCTCATTTAAATTTAATTTCAATTATTTAAAAAAAATCTAATACATTTAAATAAATACAAAATTACAATATTAACTTACACAATCCCATGTAATTAAAACCGGTCAGTCATAATGTTCATGTTAAAAAAAAAAGCCTTTAAAGTGAAGTCGTCAGTCATAAAGACGACTTCACCATGCACATTTTCGGAAACCGGACTCATTCTTGACGACATTGCTTTTTTTTAAAAAAAAAAAGGTAAAAACCGGTTAGGGAGAGAACGATTTCACTTTTAATGTCGTCCTCCCCATGACGACTTGACCTTGTTTCGCAAAAAATTTCAGGACCCTTTTCTACAAATTCAAATTAAAATGAACCCCCAATTACAAAAAAGCCCAACAACACATCATAACTCAATTCAATAAATTTACTAAACTCATTATTACAATACTTATTAATAAATTTGTAACCATATTTTTCCAAAACAAATTTGATCATCAAATTTTGATTACGATCAATAAATAGTACTATTTAGATAAATATTATATATTATACATTTTTTGGAAAAAAAATTGTATTAAAAACTTACTGAAAAACCGTAATACTGTAGAACAAAATTAACATAACTTAGATGTGAAAAAGATATTAAAAACCAATTAAAAATAAAAAGTTAGCCATACGGAACAACCTATTCGACCTCACTAAAATATCTGATTTTGTTTTCATTGAATGGCCCCATTTACGCACCAAGCCTTCGAATATCCGCTATATACATCCATCTTTGAATAACCTAAAACAAATGAAAACAAAAACTTGTAAGATCAATGTCTTTGTTTTTTCAATTATTTGCATTAACGTGTGTTCTTATTGTTAGATATTTTTATTTGATCAGAGAAGGAAAAAAATCGTCTTCTTTCATAAATCCTAATTCTAAATTAAGGTTTCCTTGCCGTGAACTGCCAAGAAACTTAAATTAGAAAGGTTCTATGCATCATACACTCATATGTATAATTTAAATCATTTTTTAAATTACTCAGATATGTATACAAATAGTTGATTTAAAAAATAAATGAAACCATACAGGTTAAATTAATAAAAAGTATATTTTATTTTTAAAAAAAAAACTTGAAATGAATATGTAAGTAGCCAAGACAAAATATGCTTTGATATTTAAGTGATTAATAATTTTAATTTTAAAATAAAATGATGGTAGTAACGTTATGTTACGAGATGAAAATTTAATATTTTAAGGAATATCTATTACCAAATACTCATAAAAGAAAATATGTCAAAATTTTGGAACCAAAAAAAGCTGATTTCAATATAAATAAAGACTTTATTTTTTAAAAATTTTATACTATCATCTATTTATTTGTAATTAAGAAGAACGTTGTTCGTTTGCTATTTATGAAAAAGAAAATATGGATTAAACAAATTGAAATATCTCTTTTTCCATAATTAAGAGCTTCTTGTATCAAATCTTGCTTGCAAAAATTGTGGCAGTTGCTAACAAGACGTGAGACACGAAGAAAATGAAGAATGTCATTATTGTAGGGAGAATTCTTCAATTAATAAATTTAATTTAGATAGCAACCTTTAACAAACCTATATCATTTTCTTTAAAACACTTTTTAAATATGAAATTTTGAGTTTCCAATGCTCGGTCTGCATCAATCCAATTAGCTTACCACAAAAAAATAATAAAAATAAATAGGCATTATTAGATCAAGCTTTTTTTGTTTTTTTTTTAGTTTGATAGAAATGTTAAATTTCTATGTTGTTTTTAAGTTTATAAAGTTATTGTTTGTTCCAAAATAAAGTAGATTTATGTATTATTGGTTATATATTAAAATAAAAATAATAAAATAAAGCCTAACCTAATCTTACTTTAGTAAGATAAGATTTGTGTCTCACCTTATGTAATTGGTATTATCTGAGGCTGAATCTTTAATTATTCATGGCTGGGCTTCAATATAGAAGAATCTTTTACCCTCCATCAAAACTGCTACGTAACATGTGCCATCATTACTAAGTCCACGTGGCAAACAGATATACATGGAAATGTAATCATAAGACCCCACGTTAATATCTTGCTTTGGCGACATCTGTGTTTCATATCTTACACACAAACGCGTTCCTATCATTTTGTCAATTATTATTATTATTATTAATATTATTATTTCCTCACTCTTTCACATACCATTCTTCTAATGTAATCACACATTAAAAATTAATTATTTTTAAAACATTATTAATATTTCTTATTCATAAAATTTGAAAAATTCTTTTTTTACCATTCATTATAAAAAAGGAAGAATAATTTCTGCTAAAAACGTGTTTTATGAGTAATTATTAATGTGGGGTGAAAACTTAACAAACATGATTCTTTGAAAATTTATCCACAATCTCTCTCTCCAACCACATAATAAAGCCTCCTTCAATGTATAAGCAAAAATTAATTATTTTTTTTCCAACCACATCATCCTTTACTAATCAATTAATGCTTGCAGATATTTGACCAAGAGACGACATAGAAGAAAGCTATGGTTGCAAGTAAATATACAAATACTGACATAGAATGTAGCATCATCAAGTAGTGATTTTTACTTTTTATTTTTGAACAAACACTATTAATGATTGTGGGGATATGGTAATGATTGAATAAGAATCGTATATTAATTAGATAGAGAAAATGATAGTTGAAATAATGGTTTTTGTAAAAGTAAAATAAATAGATAAGTAATGCTTAAATGTGATTGTGACGTAGTTATATAGTCTTGTATAAAGGGTGTGTGGTGTTGACGTGGGAGAACACACCGTGTGAGGTACACTAACGTGTGACCAAAGCCATTAACCTTTTGTGGTACTGCTAACTGCCAACTAGATTCCTTCTCTTCCTCAATTCACCAATACATACCACCTTTTCTCTCTCTTCCTCTCTCTCTCTATATATACTTCCTTTCAATTCATTCTATTACATTTCCAATGCACACAACATAACACTTTCATCTCTCTTTCTCTCTCATATTTTTCTTCTTTACATATATACCTACGACATGGCATGTACCAGGTGGCTTTCTTCTCTACCAAAAACAACAGGTAAATGAGTTTATGTGTAATTTCTGATTCAATTAGATGTTTGGTTTGATTGGTAAAGTGATATTATATATCCACAACTGGCTCCAATAATTTGATGACCAAGTTGCTGTGTGCAAATTAATTGAACAGGTAGATCACGGAAAGAATGTGAGGAAGATAGATTGTGTAAGAAGCGAAGCGTGAATGAAGAGTATTTGGAAGCATTCAGAACAAAGTCTTACATCGAAATATGCAACAAAGCAAAAGGGGGTCTTGGAAAAACAACCACCAAAATCTTAACTTCATCTTCATCTTCATCTCCGTCTTCGTCTTCATCTTCGTCTTCTTCTTCTTCTTCGGTTCCCTTGTGCATGCAGCTTACAGAGTACTTGCTCGAGCCGCGGCAAGAGATGATAGCGAACATAACGCAGAGGTTGAATGTTCATCGTCCTCTTGTGGACTACTTCGAAGCCACCTTGGAAGCGTGTCGTTGTTGTGACACGATCCTTGAAGCAATCCATTCAGTAAGACTTGCTTACCGACGAATCACGAGAGTTGCTAAGCTTAGAAAAATTGTTCTTGATGCCAACAATGACGAACAAATCCACAAGGATGCCATCTACAGAGAGCTTTCTTCATTTGCTTCGCAAAACAACCCTTTCTCTGCGGTTGGCACCGCGCAGTTCCGTGACATTCACGACAAGTGCGTGGAGCTTCTGGATAGACTGAAACAGACGAGAAGGAAGATCAGAAGGAGATTGAGAATGAAAAGTTGGTGCAAGAAGGTTGGTGGAATAGCTCTTGTTGCTTCACATTGTGTGGTTCTTGCTGGTTTGCTAGTGTTTGCTTTTCATAGTGTGGTTGGGGTGGTGGTGGCACCTGGTATTTTGGGTGGCTTGGTGGGTTTGTTGGTGAAGAGGGGTGGTGAAAGGGTAGGGTGCAGTTCTTATGAGAGGGTGTGTGAGGAACTTGATTTGGCTGCAAAAGGGGTTTATATTGTGATCAATGATTTGGACACGATGAGTAGGATGGTGAAGAGGTTAGAGGACGAGGTGGAGCATAGGAAAGTGGTTGCAGAGGTTTGTGTCAGGAATGGGAAATGGGAGATTCTGAAGCAGGTTATGAGAGAGTTTCATGAACGTGAGTCGAGCTTTATGGAGCAGTTGGAAGAGCTTGAGGGACATATCTACTTGTGTTTTCTCACCACAAACAGATCCAGGAGGCTTGTGCTGCAAACAATCACAGAGAAAAAGTAAAACATTGAAAAACAACACACTTCTCTATCTTCATTGATCATCAGTTCCACCTTGTTGTATATAGAAAAATGTTCACAGAGTTAGTAGTAGCTTAGTTATGTTCATGTATATGAAGCTTCTGTAGCTGTCACAGAGCAATGGAGGAACTAAGGTTTCTCATGCAGGACTTGATCTATTTTTATGGCATGGTGCTTTTGATGAGAGCTTAGTGATGCCTCAAATGGTTTTGTTTTGTTCAATTTTGAGACCATAACATGTATTATAGATTGTCTTTGTTTTGGTTAACTTTGAAAGTTTATTCCTAGTACATACATATATATTGTTCGGTTGGTTGAGTAGTGCATATTTTTAAATATTACACATGTATGTATATGTATATTTTGTAACATTTCTGGATGAGTTTTTTTTTTTTTTTTTTAAAAGCTTCTGGAGAAAAATACATATTTCTTTTCATAAATTAAAATGTACTTAAGTATAAAATAATTTGTTTTTGGAAAAATAATATGTAAAAACTTTGTACATAGTTTTAAAGTTGACAGTTAATGCTTTGTTTCCTTCTCAAAAATTCATAAACGGATAAACTTGTTTAATCATACTCTTCATTATTAATGATTGACAATTATTTACCGGTTTAATGATTGATATTCTAAATCTAATTGATATAAGTAGCAGAATTATGTAGAGAGAGAATGATTGAATTTAAATAAATAAGTAGAAAATAAGAGATAAGCGACTTAATTGCTTCACTTCCAATTTGAGTGCAGAAATAAGTCAACTTTTATAGGATTTTTATTTTTTTAAATACAAAAATAGATAAGTTTAAAAAGTTGTGGTTTAAAAGATATCTTTTAACAACAATAAAAAAAAGTTATATTATATGAATTTTAAGACACAAGTTTACCTTTTATTTTAATTTTAGAAAAGTTGCGATTTCAAAATATACAACTTCAATTTAGAAAATAAAAAATAAATTCCTGAAAAAGTCATAATTTAAACTGCTATCCTTCTAGTATTATCATATGAACAAACAAAATTCTTAGGATTCGAATAGAAAGCCCACAACATCAAAACAAAGACTGAAATTTCAAAGAAAAATTGAACACTTGCTTTGGCCACTAGTCATGGATTACCATAAACATTTTCCTTTTATATTTCATCGCCCTTGCTTCCTCAATGCATTGATACAGCACAAACACAATTGATTCAAATACAAACTATGAATTAATCATCTAACGAATTTACAATCGAGCCTGATTTGTTGTTGTCCATCGTTGGTGATGCTGCTCATCTTGATCATGGACTTCACGAAGGCCCTTTCAAATTCCTCTTGAGAATAAGCAAACTTTGAAACCAAAGCTTTAGTGGTGGGATGAGTTAGCAGAGCTTGATCAGAAGAGAATATGCTCTCTCCTTGGAGGAGCAACTTGTAATAAGCATTGTCAAACAAGGTGGAACTGGAATCCAATGAGGTTCCTGCATTTTTCACCTTGTTATGAGAGGGACAAATGCTTCTGAGTCTGCTTCCAAATGAAGGGTTCAGAGAAGGGTCGATGTCTTGTTTTGGGCTGAATCTATGGATTCTGTTCTGAAAAGATGAACAGTGAGCGAATCCAAGTGTGTGTCCTCCTGCACATCACATAACATCATCATCTCATCATATATTACGTACAAAACCTTATACCAACAAATTTTCAACAAAAAATGATAATAACTAAGTGACTGTAAAGGAGTTTCAAAAGTACCTGAGAGGGCTACAAGATCCTCCAAGGAAAGACCTCTCTGAGAGAAGCTTTGCTGTAATTGGGAGATGTTGAATGTAGGAGCTGGCAATTGTCTGGTTTCAGTGGCCATTGATATCCTTCCATCCTTTCTTCCTTTTGGAACATCCCAAGTGGGACCACCGGACTAACCCAACAAAGCCAATAAGTAAATATAACTTACAAATGGTTTTGTTGAAGTTAGATTGACGAAAAAAAAGAAAAAACCTTAATCTTCAGGAAACAACCGTTTTGTAGGAATAGATTTTAAGTCTAATTCAACTTTACAAAATTAGTTTGTAAGGTAAAGTTTGCATCTCACTTATATATTATGAAATTATATATTATAAAATTGTCTTATCTCTAATCGATGTAAGATTTCTAATATTATCATCCAATCATGAATTAATGAATAAAATGTGGTTAGTGTAAGTTATTGTTTGATTGAGACACTAACCAGAGTAACAGCATCCCTAGCAGCAAGAGCCAAAATATCAGCACAAGAAACCACTCCGGGGCATACTTCTTCAAGTGCTTTCTTAGCATTGTCAATGACATAAAATGCATGCAATGAAATGTTAGGAGGTCCATCCTTTTCTGCTATGGTTTTTCCCTTTGATTCCAGAAGAACAGAGGCATCACAACCCTTGAAAAAAAAAGAGAAAATATCATCACTTTCAGACGTGTGTATATAATGTTAGTGCATGCAAGTTATGAAGAGAATTCTTGTAATAATTTTCCCTTTTAAAACTTATGCATTGAACCAACACGCAAAGGAAGGTTACTTGCTCCATACGAATATTATTTGAATTTTAGGAGAAGTACAAGGTTGCGTACCCTTATGAAACAATCGTGAAAATGCATTCGAAGGAGAGCAGCAGCAACAGTTTTGTCATTCATGGTGGCTTTGTGAACAGAAGCAGCTACAATGGAGTCCACATGAGGACACGTATTTTCATAGTAATTTACATTTAGTGCTCTCACAAGAGAAGCCAAGTGCAGAGTAGTTATGAACATCATCACTGTAGCAATACCTGCCATATTTCAAACCACAGATTAATTCAAAAACTTTGTATATGACTTGTGAGGAACATAACGAGAATAACTGCGGTATTTATAGGAGGTGGTGGTGACACGGGAACCTTGGAGTTGTTAATGATTTGTGGTTGTTAAGCGTATTTGGTGATCTACGACCCTTTTAGTGGAGCAGTAGTGTTTTCAACCACCTTCTCTTAAATAATCAAAGTTGCATTGCATTTGGTACTGTTGCCTTAAAAATCCAACGTTATTATTACAAAAGCAATCCCATAATATTTAGATTCAAATTTTTGCCAGCTACCTCTTTCCCTTTGAGTTTTTTCTTCTTAGTTTTCCATGTTCACGTAGTAACATAATTTTGAAAGTCTTTTTGTTGACTAGAAATAAGATAAATTTAGAATATATAAATAAGTGTAAACTTTTTCTTACAAATCATTTTGTAAGACTAAAATATGGTATCAGGATAATATCCAAGCCACATTTGTTCTTTGTTGAGCTTATTGTTTTACCTACTACTAAATCACTCATTAATAATCTCACGCTCAAAATGTATATCATGAGGAAAGTTTTGAAAGTCTCATATTAACTAGTGATAAGGTCAATTTATTATATATATATATATATATATATATATATATATATATATATATATAAGTGAGTACAAATCTCACCTTACAAACTGATTTTGTAGAGTTAAGTTAGATTTAAAATCTAGTTCTTAGCATTTTTCATTTTAGTATGTCTAATAATTTATCAAAATTTGATTTAATGGCTATATTTATACAAGTCAACATTGAACATTTCCTGGTAAAGAAGTGTATATTTATACCGCATAAATTGTCCCTACATTGCATAAGGGGTCAACTTACCATTTCGAGCTATGAGGTTATTATAACGAATCATTTTCAATTGTTATAGCAGAGACGTAAATATATATATATATATATATTGTTGGAAGCAATTTCAATCTGTAAATTAAGTTTTAAAAGTTATATAAATTTGAATGAAGTTATAGTAGTAGTGCAGAAAGAGAAGGGTTGATGATGAGTTTGGGTTGGTCTAAAAGGATAAAGAAGTAAACATGTGTGACTGTCCAGATTCAGTTTGTGTGAGACATCAGTTGCGATGGTTCCAGCTAATGTCTTGTGTCTCACTTTTATTAACTCATGTCATGTGCATTTGCATCTGCTTTTATCAAACAAAAAAACACCTAGATTCTCTGCTAGCTGTAATAACACTTCTGCTCACTCCTATTGGCTCAGATTTACGCGCTATGCTTCACCCTTTTATTATCATTCTCATCTCTCTACAAACAAAAACTTAACAGCTTTTTCTTGCACTCTCGTTACTACAAGTGCACATAGAAACAAAATCAAACCAATTCAAACAAGAAACTTCAGGCATGTTCGGATAACTTATTAAAAGTGGATTCAAGTTACCCCATTGAATAGTATTTTTATTAAACATTTCACTTAATCCGAGAATACTTCAATCCGAATCAACTAAAATTAATCTATTGATGAAATAAACACACGACAGAGACAACATTACATCGAAAAAATTGAGGGAACTGATATTTTCCCAACTCGCGTAATACAGCTTCCATTTGAACTATAGTATTCATATTATAACAATTTATTTATGGTATAAATATAAACCTGAAAGATGGTAATTTGATTTCTACAAGCTTGAGCTTCTTCCTATTGATAACAATTTATTTAAGGCATTATGGGGTTGGAGTTGATGGGTTGAGTTTTTGAGTCCACCAATTAATAAAAACCAGAAGAGAGAGGAGTGGCGGGCTGCTCCATTAAAATAAAAAGCACGCCTCTGCCGTTGAGTTTTGTGTGAAGCTTAGAACTGAACTGGGCTGGAGAAAGTTTGGCCAAAACTCCAACTTTCTGGAACAATGTTCTGGAAAACTCTGGTTTCTCCATCAGTGGTTGTGACCTTGAAGGACAAAGATTGACCATTCAAATATGCGTTGGATTGCCAATTAGAACCCCAGTTTCTTGACATAGCCATCCACTCAGTTTTCGATCCTTTGATGAACACAGATTGGATGGATCCGGCCCCACCCACATTGCTGATCAACACAAGCTCAAAGTAGTCCCTCCCATTCACACTGAACCTAACCCCTCCGTGCTTTTTGCATGGAACCCTGCACCGATCATATCAATGTCACAAAGTAATTCAAAGGATGTTTTTCACAAATATTAATGTTCTTGGTAGGGAAGAAATTGCAACCTTTGGAATAAGACGGGCACGATTCCTCCTCTGTAAATACCAATCTTTTCCCATGCAGGTTGGGCCATGTCAAAATGCTTGAGGGGTGGGTTGCACCAGCCTCCATTGTTGTTTGGAAGAGCAAAATTGGGAGGGCAAAAGTTTGTGGCGGTTATGGTGACAGATCTTCCTTTGATGCACCATCTGGAGTCTGCTTTGTAATCACATATGATTTTGTAGCACTGGCCACAGGAAGCTCCGTCATTAAATAAGGCTGTGCTTAAAGCTGCAGTTCTAGTTCCATAACCAGTTGCATACAGATTCCCATACCCACAAGCTCCACCTGCAGCCATACACAATTTATGTGTCAAATTTCGAATTTTAGTTTGAAGAATAGGGTACAAAACAGAATCTAGTATTCACATGTTTGGTTACAGTTGCTTACCCATAGTGCCTGAAGCATCACTACCCCCATAAAAAGTGGCATGGGCATTGGTCCATCCAGAAGGTGAGAAAGCAAAGGTAGTGATTGTGAAGCTGCATAATGCAATGAGGCTACTCAAAAGAAACATAACTTGGCCCATTTTTTTTAGCTTGGTGAATGCCTAAGACCCCGAGTGAGATGATGAGGTTGAAGGATATGAGAGTAGAAATTGTATTTGCAATTATTGACATTTCCAAGTACAAAAGATGTGTGTTTAAATAAGAGTCTAGAATGGCTTAGGCAACGATGCCACATGTGAGGTTCTGCAAGATAAGAGAAATCAAGAAACAATTTTTATTGTTTATGAGATTAAATCTATCTGTGCAAGTCTGAACACCATTCAATCATTCCCACGTTCTGTTTCAGTATTCCTCTTGTACATCCCTTCTAACCCACTCACACGCACATGCCCACATAAGAGCCGTGAATGTTTCAAAACCCACAAACCCCATTTGGTCGTCCAATTATTTAATTATAGCCCCTCACAGATCCCAATGTCTACTTCTCTCGTCTCACATGCATGGATCTCATGGTTTGTAACTCCATTTGTGGATAAAAAGACACAATGGTTATATATCAAATGGAACAAACGGTGCAGATCGTAACTTACAGGGTCACATGGAAATGATGACGGTGTCGTTTTTTGTGAGCTACATCCACATGTCCCATTTCGCCTATGCAGATTGTTGTCAGTCGTCTGTTAGCTAGCAACGCAAATGGTCACCGTTGGTTCAATCCGATAATACATGAGATGTTGAACATCTATAAAGTAAATAAGTTATCCAGTTGTACACTGGACACTGAATTTTTCTCATTTTTTAAGTCGATTGTTCATGAATTATAAAATTAATCACATCACACGGGCCATGCTACGCCATAATAGCACCGTCAAGCTATCAAAAGATGAAGAGAACAGGGGCAAGGCAGTTTGCCATGGGAATTAGAGTAAAGCAGACCAAAGAAAAGGGGCAAAGTAACAGCACCGTCAAGCAATCTGAAATTGCTGAATGCCTACAAACCCAGCCAAAGGCAAAGTTTTTTACATTATATAACCTTCCCTTGTCACTAATACAATTTTCTAAAAACATGACTAATTCCCCACCCCTTCCCCCATCTTTTGATAGGCTCCAAAATATCCAAGAAAAATAAATATAACAAGTGTTACGGCTTTAGATATGGCCTTCAATTCTACATCCGACTCAAACAACAAAAGAAGGCAGGGTGTAGTTTATCTGAGAAAACAGGGGAAAAAAAATACATATTTCCACTCCTGTAATAGCTCAATTATTACTCCACCATTTATATACCTCTTTTTTGGGGCCAATGACAGATCATTTTCAATAGTCAAACTTTTGAATTGAATCACTAAAATGGAAATGATAGATCAGTTTACTCAAATGCTAAAATAAAGTTCCCTGAACAAGGAAACAGATCATTGGTGTTGCCATGATTTGTAACTTCCAGTAAATATCTCAATATGGCAAAGGATTTCCAAATAAATTGGTGTACAAAATAAAACTTCATGGTCGAGAAAACAGATGGTAGAGAAAGTTTTCCCATAGAGATATAGGCAACTACGGGCAACAAAGAACCTCACACCCGGGCGGGTAATATTAAAAGAGCAAATCATTATAAGAAGTTGTCATCCTTTTCCTCTTCGATAGGCTTAGCCAAGATATCAGAAGTCATCATCATCTTCCTCTTCGATATGCTTAGCTAATTCTTGCTCTTGTTGATGTCTTTCTCTCCTCTTCTCGGCACTTTCCTTTTCCTTGTGGGTGTTTGGCGGAAAACGCAGTGCTCGAACAGCCTCATTGTGCATGTTAAGACAAAAGGCAATCCGAGAATTAAATGCAAACTGAGGCTCATTTGTAGAGTAAATATCTCCAGTTTCCTTCGATACCATCCACCCATCAGCATGATCCAATGAAGCCTCAACAGCCCCATCACGGATGGCCTTTGCTACAATGCTCTCAGCATCAGCAACAGGATTAGCAGAGTTCAACCTCAACTTTTTAGCTACATCAGCTAGCGATATGCGCGAATATGATATGCTGATGTTGCGTAAACCAGTCCTGATGACATTATGGCGCAGCCGAACAATCAAATTATGAGTTCCATCTCTATTGAAAGTTGTACCAAACTTCTCCGCAACATTCATAAACAAGTCCAAGTCACCAATCCGAACAGCCTGAAATTCCATAACATGATTCAACACTACCACAAAAAAGCACCACAACAACTTTATGGTTGACTTAACAGAACGAACTCTATTGGATTTGGAGGAGGGCTCAAAATCATGTGAAAAGCACTGGATCATGATTTAGAAACACGAAACAACTTCTAGCAAAGCATCAATTGAACATTTGCACATGCAAATGCATAAAACATTCTATATTATTGAATTTCAACAAAAGTAAACTTGCTTTAAGGTATTTCATAATTGTAAACTTTCTAAATCATCTGATAAGATACTTCTGAAAAGAACTGGAAGTTGAACAATGATCTTTTTTACTCAACACATTTGTAACTTCTGCTGTAAAAAAAAAAAAAAAAAACATAAAAGAGTCATGGCATTCCAAACAGAACCTTAGCCTGCCATAGAATACAGAAATATTTATATATGGCTCCTTAGATAGTCATCAGTGTTCAACGCTAAATATAGTTTAACTAGTTAAAAGTAAAACCGCAAAGATCACGGCATTTTAAGTGCATTATTCATTTGAAGCTCTAATCAACACGGCATTTTCATTCCAAAGTTCATTGGATTTTTTCATGATAGGCAGTTGAATTGTTGATTACAGCTTATTCAAAAGTTTCGGTAGTTGTAGGTTACTTTGATGTAGAGACCCATCCAAGCTGCCAAAAAGTTTCCCCATGTCAGCTGTCAATTTTCTTTATTGTACATGATACTTTCCGCAGACATAGACTTTTCCTTTTTTTCAATAAAATCAAAGTAAAAGTAGTATATAACAATGGTTTGATATTTTTCTGTGTCAATTTCAGTTAAACAAAGCGTAAGTATATCATTTCCCTGGTGTATAATATAGTCAAATATTTCTCCATAGCAGAGCAAAGTGAACCCATACTGTTCAAAGCCAAAATTGCAGTTTTTCATGTGGTATAACAGCATTGCTGTGATGGGATTCAAAATCCATCGCCTCCCCCCCACCCAAACGTCTTGTTCAGGAATTCTGTGAGGTAAAAGTATGAATTCTCATCCATTTTCTAATGTATTTTAGCCTCAGAAACATGACAGGGTTTTAGACCCTTCTTCCTCAGTCATCTACAAAATAAAACGTTACTTTTGTTGACCTGTGTACCTTCACATTTTACAGGTGTATGTTCTTTTCTTTTTCTGTGTTTTGTGTTTCTACTTTCTTTAGACCTCACAGTTCATTTAGTTATAATGCAATTTTTTCTAATAGTTTAACTATTCTCTCCTCTTTTTTTTTCAATTCCTCTGTTCCTATCGCTCCTGGATTTATGGTTGTGAGTGTAGAGACTTATTATCTATCATAAATCCCTTCAAAAACATTTTTTTGGTAATTACACAGGTAATATAAGTTATTTAGTTTGTATTATGATATTTAAAATAGTGGCTATCCAGTCTCCTGCAATCTTATCATAACATTTTCCGGGCTAACTGCTACAAACTAATTGTCCTGGACTGATAACTATAGGGTCAGGTGTTAGTGTCAGTAATATAGCCACACAGAACCTACCATGTGTCAAGCATTTCATCTGCCACACCATAATTTTTAAAGAGTTATAACATAGGATGGTTGAATAAATAGACAAGACATCAAGGAACATAATTGGCATGCAACAAAAGTGTAGTAGTGCGCCTCCTACTTCATAAGAAGTGAAACTATAGGAACTTATCATACGATCAGATCTAGAATCAGAAAATCACTTTTAATGGACCTTAAAATATCAAATTCTGGTTTATAATTTGTGGACTTACATTTGTAAGCTCAAAGTAAGGTCTCAAAGCTTTCTCCATTCCTCTCTGCATAAAGACATTCCTCTCAGGTACTTCTCCCAATAATAAACGCACTATCAGAGCCCACTTGTTACATTGAATTCGAAAACCTCGTGCTGCACTGGGAGCTTTACGAGCAGCCTGCAGGAGAGACTCTTTTGCATCGGTATACTCCAGCTGAATTGTCCGAATTTTTCCTAGGTAGAAGAGATATCGACAAAACTAAAAAACACAACACACATGGATAAGATGGCAAATAAAAAGAATCTAAGAAACAAAAGGAAATTTAAACAGGACAACTGAATATATAAATCTCAGAATCATTGAGAAGGTTTAACATGAGGGCATCATTGCAAAAAATTCTCAGAGCCACAGGAAAAAATCCCCATACCTGCTGATTTGAATGGGCCTCAAAACGTGGAGCTTTGGACCTCAATTTCTCTGCCTGATCATATAGGTTGTAGTGTAGGTAGTTACGAAGTAACAGATTAAGAAGTGTTTCCTGCGACAAGTCACCGGGTAAGTACACTGTACGAGACATGACACACCTATAAAACAACACATAACAGAAAACAAACCTGACCCAGCTCGTCATGGCGCAGGGTAGCAATCCGATGCAATGCAAGGAGGTTGCTGAAATAAAAAAGATATTCAGTTTGAATAAAGGAAATATCAATTAGGTGTAAATCCCCTTAATGTTATAACAGTATAAAAATCTACACCTGAATATCCTTCTTTAATTGCATAGATAAGAACCAAACTCACCCTCTAATTTCAGCAAGATCTCCCGCAAGCTCATAGCTATACGAGTAATAAAAGTACAGTCTAGACGCAATAACATCGACAGTTCTTCTATTCAAGCTCTTCAGCCGAACAATGCTAGCTGAGGAACAAGCTTTGGCCTAGAAAGAAAATATAAACAACCTTAGCATATAAGGTGCAGCCTATTGGCATAGCCGGTAAAAATACAAACATACAGAAATAGGACTCAACTGCATCATATCTTTTCTGGTCAATTAGAAAAAGTAGGACAAGGAGGTAACAGTAGATTTCTAGCTCAGGCAACAAGTGCTTGGCCACCGGGTTTTGAATGGCAGATGTTGCACTGTCCACTTCCATCTCTCGATCACCCTCCTATACAGCAGTTTCAAACACAAAGACCATATTCCATTAAAATATTGCAAGAAAACTAGCATAAGTTGAAAGAAAATTGATATTAGCTTCTCCACAAGCTAAGCTTATGTACATGCTAGTTTATAGAGTCTTTCTCATCTAAATTTTCGTGTTTAACTTATGCTAGTTTATGTTGAAGCTCATTTCATTTTCTTCTTTTCTTATTTTTCTCTCCTACAAGTTCTTATGGAGAAATTCGTACAAGCGTGCTCTAATAATGTTTGCAATAGTATAGTTAATTGAAGTGAAGCTCAAAAACAAAAATAATTACCTTGGGACTAGGAAGATAAGAGGATAACTTCGCGTGAAGTTCAGAAGCGGGCACGAGAACGTAATCAAGAAAAGATGAGAGGAGCGGTGCCGTAAGTTTACGTCTCAACGCAAATGTAAGGCGCAGGGCACGAGCAATCCGACGAACTTCCTTTGAGTACGAACCGCTTTCAATGATTGATGATATTCCCTTCAAATCTGTTGGTGAGCTCAAAATTCAGTAGAATTAAATGGAATTAAGCTTCAGAGATAAAACTAGAGGAATAGTGCGGTTGGGAGAAGAAACTCACGCTGCAATGCAGATGGAAGAGCTGAAGAAACCGACTGTGAAGGCGTTGCCTGATCTTTCATTTCCACGTCTTCACTCATCTTCCTCAACCACACAATCTATCAGTGTCTGTCGATCTGAAAATTACGTAAACCCTAACACAGAGAGAAGAAGAAGAACTCAAGAGCACGATAAATAGATTCGATGAAGTAAGAAACTTCGATCACAAATTATCACCTCTTCTTCCGAAGTTGAACGCACCTAACTTTACTTCTTCTCCACACTTCTATTTTAAAAAAGAGAATTAATGCAAGTTTAATCTCAATAACAAAATGTACAATTATTTAATGAAGATAATATGGGAATTTTTGAATCCATTCAAACTGTAGTTTGGGTAGAAAAAAACCAAAGTACCAAGCCCCCTCAATGTCAAGCCACATCACCATTTTTTTTTCTGTCTATATTTTATCCATTTTTTTCAATTCATTATGCCAATTAGAGTTATTACAAGAACATATTAATCAAATTACATATGATGGATTTTTTTAAACGTAATTATACAATTTTAATTTTTAGTTCTGTTACTTTAACTGATTATTTAATTTGAATTTAATTATATAATTTTAGTAATTTGTTTTTATTTTATTTTAATTATGTAACTTTTAATGGATTGTTTTAATTTTAGCTTTAATTTAATTCTGAAATTTGAACTGAATCTGTTTTAATTTTATTTTAAATTTACATTTAAAAATTTAATTGATTCTGTTTCCATTTTATTTTAAATTTAATTTTGAAATTTTAATTGAATCCTTCTCAAAATCTTTTGAGAACATTTCGAGTTCAATTTATGCGTGTCCGTAGAAAAAGGAGTGATTAAATTGGTGCGGAATAACCTTTGTTATATAAAATGGTAAGTGATTTATTTAATAATGATGGCAATATGTCTTATAAATATAAAAATATATTTTTTTTTTGGTATCTATCAACCTTTATATCAAGAATACTTTCTATTTTACAACAAAGAACATTTTTAATGAAACTGAATTTAAATTATTTTTGTAATCAAATAATGTGACCACTTGAACAAGGTAATCGATTATCTATTACTGTAAAGGATGTAGTAAATTTATGAGGATTAGTGATAGGTAACAAGTAATCTCTTTCTATTAATGTTGGTCGTTGACTGATCAGATATACAAAAAGATATTAATGCTTAGGTATGGTCCAATAAATCTGTTATTGAATTCAAGAAGGCCAAATTAGTAGATAATTAGAGCTACATCTCGGACACGAAGTTCAAAAATCGGTCACCACAAATACTGCAGTGGACAGTAATAAAAGTTTGGACCAAACATATCAATTTAATTACGAATTACGCAAACCTATGTTAATAGAATGTTAACCAAGTCTTTCAACATCCCTGCTCATGAAATAGAAGTACCCAAACTAAGAAAATTGTCCAGGTAAAATCATAACACACATCCCCTGGAGCATGAAAAAAGCAAAAATATGAGAGAAGGAAAAGGCATGAATTTAAACACTTCTCTAGAAAATAAAAATAAAAGAATGAGATTCAGGGCCAAAACAGAAGTACAACTGACCAAGGTCTAAAACAAAGGGTGCCTTATGTGGCAGCAGTCTCAAAACTAAACGTCTACATAAAACTGTAAGAAGAAAATGCCCTACAGTTCTTCGGGCCCCAGAGAAAAAGAAGGGGGAAATGAAGAAAATTGAACAAATAAAAGAAAACATAAAATTAGACATGGCTTTGGCTTTGCTTCACTAATCAAGTCAACTGCACTGCACTAATGCCAGCCAACTAGTTGCCTCAGGCAGCTGCTTGGATTGGTCCATTTGATCTAAAGCCACGCCCTCTTCCACGATATCCACCCCTGCCGCGGCCACGACCTACAACAAAATTAAATTACAATTGTTAAATAAAATTAAATGCAAGCCTATTAATTAATTTAATACCCTCGTGACTAATTGTCAAAATATCAGTCACAAGTACACCTTTCATTAATCATAACACAAACTATTACCATATAGAGCACATCTCAATAAAGCTTAAACATTAAAAAGTACTGGGTGAAAAATATCAAAAGGTTGAATTGGGCAAGATGATAGAATATTTCCCCTTCCCAATCAGCTCTACAAAGCCTAAATAAAAAACAGAACATATCTCCCGGTCTTTAAGTGTACCCTTGAATGAACGAGTATGATATTGGAAATGAAGTAAAACATGAAGGTTAAAGCAACATATGAAACTGCACCAATGTCCAGATAACACAAGTTCAATCAATTCCAAAATATCAAGTAAAACTGTAAAAGCCAATAGCCTAATACTGGCAGACAGGCCATACATCCATCAACACTAACACAACCAGTTCAAACACTTCCAGAATATCAATAGCAAAATTTGATAGCCAATGTAAACAGATGTAACATAAATGAACAAACATAAAAAAGGAATTAATTATTTACCACGGCCTTGAGGAACATCTTGGTTGTATCCTCCATCTTGCTGCACATCAAATTGGGGCCCATTGTATCCTCCCCTTCCACGACCACGAAAACCGCGTCCTCTTCCTCTACCCCTGCCCCTGACACTTCCCCTATTACGATCCCAACCACCGTCCTCGTAATCAGCTGAAATAAAACCATTCCCTGAAATAAAATTCAGCAGCCATCTAAGAAAACAGGATAACAATTCTTCAACCTTTTCATTAGGGTTCAGATGGCCTACAAACAAGATTTTTTTTTTTTTATTGTGGAAAAGATGCCTTGCTAACTCTAAACACGTTGAAAGGGACTATGGACACATTTAAGTGGTTTCCTATTAAAAGGAATCAAGCAGCTATCAAATTAAAAATCTAAATGTATTCACATATCTGAATAGCATGAGGCAAAACTTTCTCAGAAGCGATCATCCATATCAATCAAAACAGAAAATTTATCCCGGTCACAACAAACACAGTCCATAGGAATAAACAATCACACACGTACCTCTGCCCCTTCCCCTTCCTCGACCACCACGACCTCGAACACGGCCATTAGGTGAACCATCTGCAGATCAGACAAGTTAAAACAGTTGTAAACTATTAACTGGGGGGAAGCAACTTACATGTACCCACCTCCTTCATAATCAAAATCTGTAGCAGCCTTCACCTGATCAGCTGGTAATGGAGGCTGATACCTAAGAGAACACAACAAATTATAGATTTCCTTAAATTCACATAATTTATAATATCCATAATAATGATATGACTTGCTTCTCCATTTTGATATCTAAAATCTTGAAACCTGCTAAAGTACATGTGTCGGTATATATACTCTCTAATTTCCTATCCCCATACAAAAGTTTCTTTTATTTTCCCTACTTGAGTTTACCTTTTAAAATTAAGATTTGCTATAATCATCATATCATCTATGATCTTCATGTCATTATCAAATGTGAAACAATATCAAATGCATACCTGTTATGAAAGATGGAATTATAAGGCCAGTTGTTTAAATTTATTTTGAAGAATAAGCGGTTTTTTAATTAACAGATGTTTCAATAAAAAATAAATAAAAACCGAAAAGGAAACAAAAATAGTTTTGGAGCTTTTTCTCACTCTCAATACTTCTGAAAAAAATTCAATAAAAGATGTATCACAGAATCACTAAGCAAAGATGCACTTACTGAGGGAACTACAAATCATTAAGATCACAAAGAAATCAATATCTCTTCATTGATATTCATATTCGGAAACAAAGCCTATAATTGTTCTTCCTTCTAACATTTTAATACAAATATCGCTGCATGTCTAGAAACTTAGCAACAAAAATGTAATACCAAACTCATCCAAATGGAAAAGAAAATCATTTGGGTAATGTAATCAAACCTCACATTCACTGAAATTCTAATTTGTGTGCACTTCGCTTCAATATTCCTTCCAATTCAAACAAAACTTTCTCCAACATATCAGACTTCGCAGGATTCACAGTACTAATTTACTATAATAGGTAATCTAAATACATATAAGAGAACTTATTTTCGTGTACTGAAGCAGGGGTTTGAACTTATTTTCAAAACTGAAACTCTCTTCATACTATAAAACTAGGAACCCTAACTCTGAGTCAGACTATAATATTGGTGATGAAATCGGCATAAAGGATAGAAAGTCAACTTACCCCACAGAAGATGTATCAAGTTCATTCTTTGAGAGGGTTATTGTTATCATTGACACATGCCTTGTTGTCTCCAAACTTCAAGACGGACAATGTTAAAAATTATGTTAGTGAGATCCAGCATCCACCTGATTGGAATGTTTAACACTTAATCCATTTAGAATTAAAATACAATTAGTCGAGACTCTTACGGAAGGAGGCCTTCTTCTAGGGGCTCCCAAGTATCAGTGATATCAGTGGATCCAATTGCTGTATTCTGGTGGAGGCCCACAATTCTCCTCTGCATTAACACCAAGCCATATACATAATATAAAATCCTCATTAAATGAAACAAAATACCAAAAAAGTGGTCAGCTCAGGTAACCAAAAGACCTTGATCAACTCCACGATAGTAACGGTTTTGTTGATAGCTCTCCCCATTGCTTTGAAAACAATTTCATTAGAACCTTTCTCCTGTGAAAACACATAGGCAAGTTAAGATGAGCTTTAAGAATTTGAACATAAGAAAGACTTCACACACAAACTGAAAATCCCAACCTAAGTTATTTGTCAATTATGAGGGAGATCTTCATGACTTAACTTCACTGAACTTTTACTTTACTAATTTATGATTCATAATATTCACTTTTTCAGCCACCAGAGAATGCTATCAGACAGAATAAAAGGAAACACACACTACTCCTTATTTGGGAGATTCCCTATTAAAAGAACAGTGGCACTGAACCCCACCACTCACACACAATTCCAATACAAACACTTAAAAAATGGAAGAGAAGGGGGAGATTAGAGAGGAGTTGTCACACCACAAGCTTTAAATTAAATTCTGATAATCAAAACCTTACATTAATCATAAATATACTCATCGTAATAAATCTAGTAGACACTATGTATTCTTTAATTTAAAAAAAATAAAAAAGTACACACAAAATGTAAAAAAAAGTACAAGCTAGTAGGGTAATATAGGCCACCTACCACACACTACTAATCCATTTCCATTCCCTCCAAATTTAGAATGATAAAATTGCAACATAAACAAATGCAAAAAGAGGTCTAAACAAACTACCAAATAAAAAGAGGTCAGACTCATTGTTATGAACATGTTCAAGACTTCAGTATAGAGGCATGGTAATTACCACAATATTCGCATGCACACAATCAGTAAGAATTTCCAAGTTTCCTCAGTCCTTGTAAGACCTCACGCAAATTTTAATTTAGGCTTTAAAAATCTTACCTGAAGCAAGCTCATGGCGTAAGTAATGTAGTTCCTCATTCTCCCCTGACTAGTAATACGGATCTCATTCTCATCGATTGGAGTTTCAGCTCTCGGCTTCTCCACCTTCTGGTACCGATCCATCTAGCCACCGAACAAATAACACAAAACACATCAAAAGCATCAGCAACAACATCGCGCATGCATAAAAACAATCAAAAAGAAAAAACCGCACAAAAACCACTGAAGTAGAGAAAAGAAAAATCAGTGAAAAGGAAAAAACAAGGAAGAATTGATCCACGAGTTACCGCTATATCTAAGGATAGAGTTTCCTTTGCGAACGAACACAAAGAACGAAGCCCTCTTCTACGGCTTGTATTTTCTATTGCGCCCTAACCTGGTTGCTGCGATGTGTTTCACTTTATATACCTCCTAACACCCGACACCCTCTCTCTCTCCAAACTACCCTAACCAACTCACTCTTTTTCCGACTCTTCTCCAAAACCCCTACCCAAACCTCTACTTAATGGGCCAAGAGCCCATTCCCAATGGATCATAATAATAAACCATCTTTCTCTAGTTCCGCGTAATCTTTCAATAGTGCACAACCTTGTACAGATATATTTCTTTTAATTAATAAGTGTTTTGTTGAATAATAGAACTCAACTGCTTAAATAATCTATTTTAAATTTAAAAATCAATGCAACTAACTTTTGATAAATATTTTATTTCCTTAAAAAAAAAAAAAAAATTAAAATAATTTTTTTTTTTTTTTTTTTTTTGTATATGATAGAGAAAAGTCAAGTGTTTAATTCCTTACTTCATTCAACATATTTAATTAGAAATGTTGCATTGATTATTTTACTTAATTATAAGTTTCTATGAATAACCT
>Ga0214543_1003370_pt1 | contig 31034 bp, 18 predicted proteins | sample CNSS2metaG_FD_160094 | JGI IMG/M metagenome (GOLD analysis project Ga0214543, IMG submission 160094) | Root nodule microbial communities from cowpea collected in UCLA plant growth center, Los Angeles, California, USA - CNSS2 | ecosystem: Host-associated > Plants > Roots > Nodule | place: USA... | reverse complement strand
ATATATATATATATATATACATATATATATATATATATATGTATATATATATATATATATATATATATATATATATATATATATATATATATATATATATATATATATATATATATATATATATATATATATATATATAGTTGCATGATGAATTGAGGTATGTACTACAAAAATAATTATTTTTAGTTGGGTTGTTTTTGGCTTTTATGAGGTTTTAATCCTCATTAATGGTTTTATCCGGGGTTCCTTCTTCTCCTAGAAAAACCACCGTAGCTAAGAGGTTACTGGGGGTTTTTAACAACCCTTGGTATTAGCGTAACTTGTTTCCAAAACCCCTGGTAATTACTGGGGTTTTAAAACCTCTGGTAGTGGTCGGGGTTTACAAAATCCCTGGTAATGGCCGGGGTTTACAAAACCCCTGGTAATGGTTGGGGTTTATAAAACCTCTGGTAATGACTAGGGTTTGAGACCCGTTCTCTCTACAATTTTTTCAAAGGGTTTTAAATCCACCTTATGTTTGTTACTTTTTTTTTAATTATACATAAATCTTAAAATAAATAAAAAATTATAAAAGACAAAAGTTTTAAGTTTTTTGTATTTATAATTTTCCTATAACATTCGTAAAAGGATAAAAAGAAATCTACAATTTTAAATAAAATCTACAAAAGAGTGAATAATACAAGTTGAGTTTTGTTTCTTCAACCACATTTCATAGTATTGTTAACACAAGCATCTTCTAAGATCGCAACACCTAAAGCATCTTCTAAGATGCATTATTAACAAAGCAGCAGTTGTTGAATATTAGGGGCATTGGTTGTGGTGTGCATATACTGTTGTTACAAGCGCCAGCATGAAGCCATACTAAATTCTGCAAGGTTCATAAAATGACAATTAAAACCTTGAGCCAGATGAAGTTGGATGATACAAAGAATTCATGTGATTAGGTAGCTACCTTGAGACACACTACTTTTCTAATGGGTAATAGCAAGGCTGTCATGAGACACTACACATATGTGATATCATGCTTGGTAGAGTAAACCTGCAATAAGGGACTTGATGGTCAAACAAATACTATAATAATGCTTCCTGGTCAAGATTGAATGGAATCAGTTCAATTTATAGAGACCATGTGAACACTAACACAACAAGTTAAAAAACCCATGCTCGCAGAGTCTTAACCCCTGGTCATAAAGCAAACTTGTAGATTTTCTTATGCCAAAAACATAGTGCTACTCAGTAGTGATAATGTACCTCAATTTAAGCACTGCTTCCTTTCGATGATGTAATCAATCTAGTTCTTGAATCATACACCAATTTAGTCTCACAACTTAGCAATAAAAAAACCTAGTCAAATATGAAGATTTAAAGTTCTCATAAAGACTAAAAGAACCTGGAATTGATTCTTGTACACATCTACAACAGTTGCATGAGAAAGTAGTAGATTATGTGTAACTATATAAGGTTCTGTTCTTGAATCACCACCAAGGCAAGTTGGATCTTACCATTCAGAGCATCGACCTGGTGCAAAGAAAAAAAATGGTGGTGGAAGCACTAAAATAAATTTTTTTTATTATTGATAGATTTTGAAAATCTAGCAATAATTAGTATTTTGAACTCGTGTATGGTATATACGAGGTGAAAGAAAGAAATTTCACAATCAACAATACACATTTCAAATTAACTTGAAGATAATTTACTAAAATTCGATGTGGAAGATACCTCAAGTAACTGAAACATGGATTTCATGTCAACTAAACTCTGTACAGTCTCACGAAAAATACAACCAAGGAAATTAAGTGGAAGTGATAATGGGAAGAGAAGCCCATTCACCATTACCTGCATATTGAATTTAGATTAATTTAAGAAAAGAAGATATTCATTATGACAGTAAGAAGATAACTACAAAGAGATTGGAGGATAAAGAATCCTTTGTCCATGAAAGCAAACATAATCATTAAAGAACAAATAAAAGCTTCAATGGAGCAAAGCTACCCAAGCCTCATACTAGAACTAAATTTAAGAAAACTTTACCAAATCACCAACAGTCATCATTCCATCCATGATCCCATGAGAGCACAACACCATTGTCGATGAAAGAACAACACTAAATATAAAATTTTGACCAAAATTCAATACAGCAAGACTTTGTTGGGTTTTCAGAGCATCATCCTCATATCCTAGACAATGATATTACAAACTGCAGCAGGACAAGCAAAATCAATTATAAAAAAGAATTAAGAGAAGCACAAATAAAACTGGAGAAGCAAGCAACATCAATTATAAAAGAGAATTATGTTAATAAAGTCAAGAAGCACCTAATCTTGAAACTCAAAAGCTAACTTAAGCAAGATTATATGCTCTCTTAAGTGAGTTTAAAGGCAACAACGTGAAGGCTCATTACTAACTTAAGTGAGAGACGCCCATACAGACCTATGAAATAATGGTCATACAAATAGGCCAAGAACAATATATGAGCAATAAGAATATACAAAATAACTAGTGCCATTTTACACACCCAACTTAACAAGGAAAATTGATCACTTACTCTTTAGGTACTTGTCATAATTATCAGCTTCATAAACTTCATTATTAAAATATTTGACAGTCTGTAAACCAAGAAAAAATAAGTGATAAAAAAACACTAAATCGAAGATAACATTAAAAAACTGGCATTAATGACTGAAAATGCTCACCTCATAATTAATAAGTGAGTCAATAACCCTTGTACTAGCATCATTATCAGCCATGTTCATGGTTTCCCTTAACTTAGTCCTCCACTTAAAAAAACAGAAAACATAACAGTTCATGACTACTATAATCAATTAATTTTCAACAAATCCATTGCATCATACTAAAATCCATTTATCCCACCAAGTCATTAGTTGGCCAACAAAAAATAAATTATTTGTTACAGAGAACTGAAACTTTATTTCACATAAAGAAAACTGCAAAATTATTGAATGTGATATTTGGAGGAATATTTTTTAAAGGGCAATTCACTTTCATAGAAAATTTGAAATGTTTTATGACAAAGAGTTGTTAGCATGGATAATTTCAAAAGAAATTGAAATTTCAAAAATTTACTAGCAATTTAATGCCTTAACATTAGAGAATTTAAAATTCTACCTATAAACTTTTTAGTAAAAAGTGAAAACTTGAAATCTTTTTTCAACTAGTGTCTACAAGATTTCTTTAAGGTTAAAGCTTCTCGTAGTTACTTTTGGTCACTACCATCAAGGTTATATTTTGCCGACATAGGCTCGCATTATTTCTATTATTGATAAACTTGAAACCAAAAAAATTAATGCCTTTGTTCATGAGAGATGGAAGTATTAGATCCTACATAAGTAAATGACAATGAAATTTTTTAACATCATGAGATTGCTTTAATGCTTACAGTCAAAACTAAGCCGATTATCCTTCATGGATCTACCTTAAAACAAATAAATATGAATTACAGATAATCAAAAGAAAACCAGAACAACTTAAACAAAGTTATTGGAACTTAAAGATGAAGTCCTGATAAAATTGTATATAAGCATTATTAGTATTTGACCATATTAATCAATGCAGTAGATACAAAACTTATGAAGCCTATACTTTCTCACTTCCAACAATAGCTGCTCAGAAACAAGAAAACATGTAGCGTCAAGCTTCCTATCTCCTACCATATGAGTACTATAGAGTCTTAACAACAACCTAATGAATGCAATACCTCTTTTTGGTAACAATTGGTAATTATTTATCCACTTAAATTATATGCATATGCTTGTCATATTCCAACATATATAGTTTTTTAATGAAAACTAATAATATAAAAATTGGCTATTTGACATTGGCTATGTGAAGAGAAATAGATCTAGGATAACGAGACATACCACACAATTTTAAGAATATTCTCGAATGGTTTTCATTATCTAAGGCATGTATAAATAATGATTTATCCAATAAAACATAAGGGTTAACAAATGATGAAACAATAAAAATTGAACCATTATCGGTATCATTAAAAATCTATTGACTAGGTAAATTGCATCGAGGTTGGAACTAGAAAGCACATAAATATGAATGTTTAATAGAGCAAATACAACCCTTATTGAGAAACAATGAATAAGTGAGTAGATAGAAAATAAACTTTATTCAAAGACTCATGCAACAAAAAATTACATCTAGAATTAATAGGTTGCCTTGAAAAAATAAGTAGCCATATGACTTGCAAGAACTCTACTTTAACATATTTTTTCTTGTTCGTTTCATTGGAAAACTCTATCATAGAAAGTTTTTTCTCCATGATATTACCTAAATTTTTAGATTTAGGTATTAAAAATTATTGTTTGATTCATATAATACAAGACTGTAAAACTTTTGTTCAATGTTGTCTTCAAATGACAGTATGCAATATATATGTAATGCACTTAGTTTTTGCTTCACTTTACTTTTGGAAAAGTTCATTTGGATAATGAGGATTGATTGATTGTGTGAGCTAATAGTTTTTCAGATACACCAGATATTCATCATGGTCCCTTTGGATGAATTTTCCTAATTGATGAGTGTGGAAAGATAGAAAAGAGTAATGTTTTCCTAATTTTCCTAATTCATCATAGTCTTTCAAGGAATTTGACAGTAATGTCTGAAAAGATCATCAACAGAGGTGCAATTCTAAACCAGATATATTGGTCTATCAATCTTACTTACCATGAACCTTATCATTCTTTTCCATCCAAGTATGATATACACTTAACATAACATGTATGTGGAAAGGTGTGGAACTGTGGTTTTCGGATCCAGAGTTACAACTTAAGAACATTGATCTTTCAAGTAATAATGCAACAAAGTAGTCCTCGTAGCTCAAAGGCATGAAGATATGTTGCAACTTCCTTATGATATTCCTTATTTTTATTATTAATGACTGAATTAAATTCTTGAAAAAAAAATCTTAGAATTGGTAAAGCGAGATATAATTCTCAAATCACACTACTTCTTTTGCTTACACTTGTTTTTTATGCACCCATATGTACTTTAGGAGCAATCTTTTTTAGTTCATATGTTCATTTCAAGATCTCTGAGAAACTTTTTCTATGGTCCACACTTCTCTTATACCATAGTTACTAAATTCTACTCAAATGCAATGATTACTATAATTTTTCTAAACAGTTTTCGGTTCACTCTCAAATTCACAAAAATTTGAGAAACTTGATTAGTACCATTGGAAAACATGGTTAACAGAAAACCATAGTCTTTAAGCATATAATTAGATAAGAACAAAATCTAAGAGTACAAAATCAGAGATGAAGTTGCAAAAAGCAAAGAGGAGCACTTGAACAGAATTAGGGATCACACTGTTACAATGGCTGCAGTTGTTGTGGAATCACACTCTGATTGCGGTAGCTATGGCAGTGTCAGAGCTACTACTTGATGGTGGAAAAATAATCAATGAGATAGGGCATGAGTAAGAGAGATGAGATTGAAAGAGGAAAATGAAATCGAAAGCAACAATACAAGAAAACGAAATCAAAAGCAATGATGCAGGGAACAAAATCGAAATTGAAATGAGACGAAATAGAAAATAGGAGATGAAATCGAAAGAGAAAGAGAAATAAAAAGCAAGGAGATGAAATTGAAAGCAAGATAACGATCTTCATTACCTTAAACTTCAAGCAAAAACGGTGAAGCTACGGTGGAGGCACGGTGAGGCTCAGTGGAGATATAGTGGAGGCACGCACGAGAAGGGTTTATTTTCTTACTACTAGGGTAAAAAAAAAGAGAAATAGAAGAGGAAAGGGTAATGGGTCAAGTAATTAAAAATTATGAAAAAGGAGAAAAAAAATAAAGAGGCATTCCCTGGGTTTCTTAAAAAAACCCTAGATAGTTAAATGGGGCTTTTAAAACCTCCACAATGTGTATGTTTTACTAAAGGTTATAATAACCTCAAGTAATAAATCCCATCTAAAAATCATTATTTTTGTAGTGTGTTGATCTTGTGATGAGATGTTACATGCATGTGTAGACATATATGGTGGAATGATAAACCTCTTGTCGCTCAAAGATTTAGTCAAAACTCGATTTCCTCACTAATACTAACTAATATAGTAAAGTGATCAATTAAGGATCAATCTGATATATTGGTAAGGGAAATGAATGATTTATTGAATGTGTTTTGTGAAATGGGGGAAATCTATACAACTATACTGAATTCTATTAAAATAGCATGAATGTATGTGAATGCAAAGTTTTTAATGAAATGCCTAAGTAAATCAGAATGTACCTAAGGTGTTTGATGAATTGTCAAAATGAACTAAGTGTGGGACTATGCATGGTTATGCAATGTTAGTATCTTAAGCATAATATGAACATGTGGAGTGCTTCTAATACACGAATGAAATTGAAATAAACCCCTAGAGTTGAACTAACACAAATATGCAAAAATTAAAAATCTGAAATTGGTTCATTTATATTCATATGCAAAATGTGTAGGGCATGGTCAGATTTCCATATGGAATGGATGAAGTACTGATGTAATGATGCAAAATGAATGGAAATGGTCTCTATTGAATATAGGAACAAGACTCACATCAAACAATTGAGTAAAACTACAATTCCCAAATGAAGAACCCTAATTTACGATTTTAACGAACATATGTGCGAATGAGGAATTGGATGCAATGATTGATGAATTGAGCATGGAAATGGTTCAGAAATGTTACATAGAACAACAAGCTGATATCACGAACACAAATCAATCAGAAGAAACACGAAAACAACAAATTCAAAATTGAAATAAGAATATAAAAGTGCGCGAGTTTTGTAGAATGAGATTCATAAGTCAAGATTATGATTTATGTATGATTAATCATAATCAAACAACCTTTGATATCTAAGTAGAATGACTACATATTCTATGAAGATTCAACTCGATTCCAAGTCGAATTTAGTGTTATGGTAGATCAAAGTCACTCAATCATTCCCACTTGAATCATGAATTCATTTCAATAGCAAAAGAGGTAAAACATCACAATTTCATGATGAAAATGGAAAGGAAGGACAAATATAATATAAAAAACATCTTTACAAAAATTGTATTCAGTTACCATGGAAGAAATCTACAGAAAACAACTACAAGAATGGTTCAAAATGTAGAAAAATGGCATAGAAACAATGAAGACTTGTGGTGGTTCAGGGGTATGGCAGAGAGTGAATATGTGTGTTTCGTGGGTAGAGAATGAGTGGTGCCTGATTATGGTGTGTGGGGATGGCTCGAATGCATTGTGTGTAAATGAATGTATTGGCAACAATCTACATCACTAAAACCTGCAACTGGTTTTCCAAGTTTTTCTAAGTAATTAAACTAACTCTTTTATCCCTAACTACTTTGCAACTCTAACTTGTAATTCAGGTGGAAGGTTTCCGAACAATTGCCACAGGCTAATTCAGGTGAATTCCATTATGTTTGGTGTTGCCTTAGATTCTAGGACTTGATGTAGTGTGTGAGCAAAGCCATGTGGCTCATAATAGCTCTAGCTTCACTTCTCCATTCATCTTACATGTGCCAAGCTTATTCTACACTTTTTGTCCCCTTGATCATGGTGCATCACAACCCTTCATCTCAACAATCCTTCTCGAGGTTAGAATCAACTTCAACACACACTCCTTTCTGCATTTCAAGACTAAATGAACAAGTTAGAACCTACAAAGCAATGTTATGATACAACTAAAATCACCTAATTGAACCAAACATGTGAAAATGAGATTCAAGTGTTCTATGCTTCCATTTACCACTTTTCAGCCATCTTAAGGTCAGCACAAATGTATTTTAATGTTCTAAAACTTTCCCCACATGTGCCATGTCATTTGGAAATGAAAATAAAAAAGTCAACTTTGGGTCAACTCTGGTCAACACTTTCAGCAAAAGTTAGCTATGCCATTTTTAATCAAATTGGCTTATTCAAATTTTTTTCATAGCTTCTTTTGGACATTTGTAGGCTATACTTGATCTTTATATTTGCATCAAACTCAAAAGCCTCAAGATGAATGTTACACACTCTAAACTCTTCCAGAAAGTTTCTAAAATTAGATTACAACTAGACCAACTTTACTTCTAAGCCTATGTATATAATCTAGAAACAAACTAATATGCTAATATCTATTTATGAACCTATCTTGTATGCTAGACTAGATCCGACTAGTAGTACTTCTAAGGATTACACTAAAAATGCATTAAAAACACCTAATTAAGCTACTTTTGCAAAACTATACTAGAAACCTAACTAGACTAATTCTAAGCTATTGACTCCTAATTAACATCTTAACCTACCAAAAAAATGCAATTAGCTAAGGAAAAACTATAGAGATAAGGGACTTATCATGGAACAATATGAATTCTCTCATAAATGGAAAACCAGGTTGCACTTTTACCAAGAGGATTTTGGTAAGTCGGGTAAAAGGCAATTTTGTTCTTCTGTAAAACTTTGGCTTAACATTAAGAAGAGTGCTATTGCATAAGGCTTTAGTGAGTAGGTAAGGATCGTTGCTTGTAAGTCTTATGAAAAGGTGGTGAGAAGTTCTTTCTAAGAGGCGTTGGTGTGCAAGAAAGGAAATGGTCGAGTATGAGAGCATGGTATACTATGTGATATTATTTGATGGTAACATGATTTGGGTGAATTATGTATTATGTTGTGGTCATGAGGTGAGTTGTAGGATATCAAAATATGGTTGTATATTGTATTTTTTTTTTGTTAAGCTCACCCTTGCAATTGTTGTTTTTTTGCGATGATTGTATAATGTGTGTATTATACGAAAGCATATGTTAATGCAAATAATAGTGGAATTGTGTAGATGTGATGAGACACGATTGGGAGAACCTTGGGAGATTTGGAAGGCTTTTGCAAATGGATTTCGAACTTCATTTTGTAATGGACTATTTAAAGAGGTTTGGAAAAAAATTACGATGTTTCATTTGAATAAATTTGGACAAGTATTTACGAAGTAATTTTCTAAGTTCTTAAGTGTAGGATGGTATCATAGTTTTGCTTGATATTGAAAACAATTTCACGTGACATTTTGGGAGGGATGTTACAAAGAGGGGTTTAACTCTTCATGATAAATGAAAACATTACAATGCTTTGAATGTCCATCCCTTTGATGTTCTCTAAAGATGTTCAAGAAATACAAATAAAGGTTTCTAAAACCTCTGGACTAATCTAGGAAAATCTCTATCCAAAACACTCTCTTGAATTAGAGGTCTAGCTATGTATTTATGAACTGTTCAAGGTGGTGCTCAACTACACTTGCGTGACTTAGTAGTAAAGGTTTCCTTTTAATATGAGTTTCTTTTGTGGCTTTGCCTAATGCTCTAATGCGCAACTCCCAAGATAACTTCTCTAGGATGGAGTTTTCATTGCTCAACTACAAGTTTAGTGCTTGAGGTTTCCTCTTCCAATGGGTTTGCTCTTTATGGCTTAACCCCAATTTTGCTGCTCAGTCGTGTTTGTAACAACTTAGCTCAAATTGTAGTATTTTCATTCAATTCTTCTAATTTTCCTTTGATTCTCTCTTCTAATGTTGTGACCTGCAAAACAAACTAAATTTGAGTGAATTTTAAAAAATTATCAATAATCAAAACAAGATAAGTGTTAAAATCATCTTAAAATTTAGTTGAATTGGGCAGTTATCAACACCCACAACCTTAGTCTTTGTTTGTCCTTAAGCAAAGTAAACTTATGAAGATTCGAAACATATTTTCACCAAAAGGTTGGCCAAAGGACTAAGTACAATTGTTCTTTCTAATAAAAAACAATCCACATAAGGTTCATCATGAGTTCATTCAACTCTTTCTAGAAAACACACATGCAGGAATTTTTACTGCTTGAGAGTATGCAAAATTGCTCATATTTGTGTTTGATCATCAATGAAGCTCGCAACTCATTATCTACGCTAATTATAGACTTTCAAGTTCTTTCTAATTGCCACTTACACACAATTGACATGGATCACAAAGGTCTTTATAGGCTTGTAATGTGGCTAGGCTACAAAGGAATGTGGTTTTTTAAGATAGGCAAAGCTCATTGATAAAATGGATTAAAACAACATACATATATCTTGCAAGTATTTGCATCTCCTTTATAACCCTTTTCTTGACATGTTTTATACTTTTATCATTTTAGCTCATGTCTTCTTTTTTCTCTTTTGCACCATTTTTTTAGTACCATGAGCTTTTAATAGGTGCATTGAAATCAACTTGCTTGAGGTCTTATATTTTCTCATCATTCTTAAGACCTCTTATTTGATTTTTAGTTGCCATTTTGTACTCAACATCCTCCTCCCCTTGCCTTTAATCACACATGCTACTTTCCTCGTTCTTTTGTCAATGAAAAGAAGGGCAGATTTGAGAGTGTTGCAGGTTTAAGGTGTATGTCTTTCAAAGCTAGGGTGCAAATAGGATTTGTAAATATGTTTCTAAGTTGGATGTTTAGCTACGACTCAAAACTTTTCATCAAAAAAATTCATTGATCCTTTCCATACCTTTCATGTTTCATCTTAAATGAGAGACTTGACACAAAAAGACAACAAGGTACATTACAACTTGTTTTCTCTCATAACTCTCATTGTTTTTAGCTTCTCTTCTCACCAAGTTGGTTCACTCATCTGTGCTTTTCTCTCACTATTACTCATCCTAGTAATGCGTGTGATCTATTCAATTCACAAAATTCCATGTTGTCCTTGTGTTTTCATGTCTTAAAGATGTCAACATATTGGAACAAATTGCTACTAGTTATTTTTCCAACCAATTTTTCAAAAGATACTTTGAGCAAGCTTCCAAAACATATGAGCATATTCACAACCTAAGCAACTATAGCTTGCTCAATCAGAACAAATTGTCAACAAATTAAAACCAAAGGCATGAAATTTAAAATGCAGAAAAATAAAGTGTAGTATATAAAAACAAAACTAGGTTTTGGGATTGATTAGTAGGATGAGTATGGAGACGATGACGAGTATGAAGACGGGGATGAGACAAATATGTATATACCCATTCCTCTTTCCATACCCAATTTAACAAATCAAGTATTATCAATACTCATACTCGTAACCAGTTAATATAAGAATTCTCTATCAATGTCTGGATGGATTCTAATCTTGTGTTTGGATAGGGAATTTCTCAACTTCTAAGATATTCAAATACATTGATTTAAATTAATCCTATTTGAAATTGTTTCATTTTTCAAATGTTTTATTTAGCTAAGGAAATTAAAATTTAGAGAATTTTTATTTTCTTATTTGGATAAAGTATTTCAGTTACCACTGAATTAAAAAATTATTTAAATGTCAAATAATGGTTAGAAATTAGAAAATATGAACATTGATAATCTTTTAATTGATTGATGATAATTTTTATAAAAATTTCTTTCAGGTTTTATATTTACGTGCAAAACATTTAATTTACGTAAATGAAATGTTAGATGGAGTCAAGCTGAAGTAAGATAGTACTAAGTCGAGCTCATGCAAGTTGGGCGAGTCAGTCTATGTTAGATTCATGCATTGAGTCAGTTTGAGCGACTTGAGCCAAGATGGGTTGTACCTCAGTCGAGCCAAATTGGCCAATGCCCAACTTGAGGCGAAATGGCTTAGACCCGAGTGAAGCTATGTTCAAGGTCAAGTTGAGTCAATCTGGACCTAGGTTAAGCTAAGTAAGTTCAAGCTCAGATTAAGCCAAGTAAGTTTGAGCCCAGGTTGAGTAGAGTAAGGACAACCATCATTAATACACTCAGGGCGGGTCCATGTTCATGCAAGTTAGAGCCAACCCACGTTTAGTCGAGTTGGGCTAGGCCTAAGTCGTTCCTAGTCTGATTAAGACCAAGTTGGGCCAAGTCCGATTAAAACTAGGTTGAGTTGAGCCATCCCAAGCCCAAGTTTAGTATAGTATGCTCAAACCTGGATTAAGCATGAAAGCTCCAGGACAACTCAAGTGGATTCGACCCGAGCGAGCTAAGACGCGAAAGGTCCACATTAATTCAAGTCAAGGTCGACCCAAATTTATCCTAGTTGGTCTAGGCTTTGGTGACTATGTCTTGCTCAATTAAAAACGAGTCAAGTCATGTTGAGTGGTGTTGGCCCGAGCAAGTTGGATTAAGCCAAGTCAACTCAAAACCACTTTGAGCCATCTTAGCTCGAGCCCAGGTTGAGCTAAGTCAGCCTAATCAAGTTGGGTCAAGCTAAGTTAGCCCAAAAACCAAATTGATCTATGTTAGCCCAAGCCTAGATGAAGCTGAGTCGGCCCAAGCAAGTTGGGTCAAGCAAAGTCAACCCAAAACCACGTTGAACTAAGTCAACCTAAGCCCAAGTCAAGTTGAGTTGATCCATGCTCGGTCAAGCTAAGTTAGCTTAGGTTGGTCAAGTTAAGTCAATCCAGACTTAAGTTGAGTTGAGTCGGCTCAAACATAGTCGAGCTAAATCAGTTCAGCCTAATTGAGTCGAGTTAGTTAGTTGACCTGAGTCTATTTGGACATAAGTTAGCCCGAGTTGACTCGAGTCCAAGTCATGTCGAGTCAGGGTGAGATCACATTCATTCGAGTTAGGCTAGGTCTATATAGACTCTAATAAAATTCTAGAATTTCATTTCCTTTCAAAATTATCCAAACAACATATTTATATTATAAAACATTTCAAATTTTCTAAAAAAATACCTTCTTCATAAGGAACAAATTCATTTATCATAGAAATCTTCATCGGTAAGAAACCCCAAATAAAACAACAATAATCAAAAATAGAAAAGAGATGAAAAATTCAAAAATAGGATGGTTAGTGCGAATTATATTTATCCCTCATCATACTTTTGATAAGTGATTTAACCTTTGAAAACGAAAAATCATTTTTACAAATTTGTTGTTCCAAAATTAGTCGAATAGGACGGTGAACGAATTCCTGAATACAATTGCCTATCATAAGCTTTACAGAAATTCCTAAAATACAATTTAAAAATCCGCACATATTATAATCCAGAAATGAATATCTCTCGTACATACATTAGTATATTGTAACCCATCTCCACTTCCATAAATAAATGAGATAAAACTTTAGACATTTAAGTCTACTTTTCATATAAGAAAAGAAACCCAAAACATCCAATAATCATCTACCCTTTTAACATAAAGAATCTTTCACCCTTTGAAAACTGAAGCTCATAAATACCATTTCCCTTATAACATAAGAAAGCACATTTTATGAATAAAACTCAAACGAAATCTACTGGATAATACTCTAACGAACCTATATCTTAAAAAAGATAAAGTTCCAAAGAAACCCTAACCCAGAAAGGAATCAATGATATCTGGGAATAGGGTAATGCAATCAGTTGCAAAAACTTTTTCTTTTTTTTGTCTTTTGCTCTCTTCACATTGTGAGGTTCTAGTGAGAGAAGACATTCGGTACCAATAAATTATGAACTGGTCTATATAAAAAAAATTAAAACATCACTTTCGATCCAAAACATTAAAATTAATCTTTATCTAGACAATGTTTTCATTTTTTTATCCGCCGTAAAACTTCGAACTCACCTTCGATTCTTAATACATATAAATCTAAGAGTCACTAATTTGGACACATTGATCAGTGATGAGAAGGGTCTGGACCACCTGGACTGAGTCGATTAGGCTCATAATAATCTTTATCTAGCAATTGCTTCCTTAGCAAAATTTCCTTCAAAAGCTGTTTGGTGTGGGAACTCTTTGCTGCAAATGCATTATTATGGCTTTGATTTGTGCTTGAGAATGTGGAAGGTGGTAGAAGACGAGCTTCTTGGGAGATGAGAATTGACGTGAAGAGAAGAAGGACAAGGTATAATGTTCTCAAACATGCCATAATGATAAAAGTAAACAAAGCGTATGGGAAGAAACTAAAGAAGTGATAGTGAAATATATAAAGAGGCATGGCCACCTTGTCAAGTATCAAGTGATGTGATGTGAAAGAAAAGCCATCATTCAGTGGACAACAATATAAATACCAGATATGATAAACATGAAAGAGTACATTAGAAAAGAAAGAAAGTAATATATGTATTCGGCTTTCTATATTTGATGCAATTTATTTTTTATTGAAATCATTTACTAACCTTATTGGTAGAGTTTTCAATCCACATAATTTTGATGTTTCTATTTTAAGTAACTGTGTGATTTGAAGTCGGGAATTCTGTCTATTTTTATAAAGATGGGTTAAATATATTTTTTTATCTTTAAATTATTATAAGAATTATATTTTATTTTTAAATTAAATTATAAATTATTTTATCTTTATATTTTGTAAAAGTCGTCTAAATATATTTTTCAAGAGATAATATATAAATATTATATTATAATTAATTACGGATTTTTTTTCTCAAGAAAATATTCTATAAATTGCCCGTCAAAATGATATTTGTCTGATTTTACAAAGTACATGATTAAATATTTTATAATTTAATTAAAAAATATATATTTTTATAATAATTTGGAGACGAAAAGAGAGAAGAATATTTAATGTATTGTTAATTTTAAGATAATTTGAAATTTTATCATTGTTATATTTTTAAAATATGACTACAAAATTTAAAAAGAAAAGATCTATTTGAATTAATTTTGATCTTAACTTCTAAATTAAGTTAAACCATCGAAACAATTGGTATTATTTTCCTAATTTCATATCCAAAAAATGAAAGCACCAAAGCAAATCTTGATCATATTTGTGAGATTGATCAGTTAGAAACATCTTTTGTCGGAGTCAAATTAATGAGTCAGCACATGACTAATCAAACTTTGATTTTCCATCTGCCTAATTGTTATGAACATGAATGACCGGCGTACATCACTCACTTCAGTTTTAGTTAAAGTAAAACATCAATGTGATATTTTAAAATATTAATGTCGATCAATTTTTCATTGTTGATGATAGGAAATTATTAATTCAACTCACGAAATTTTAATAGGAAGATTACTATGTAAGCATCTAGTATTTTTAAAATTTTACCACAGCTAACTAATATATAAACATATATATATATATATATATATATATATATATATATATATATATATATATATATATATTTTTTTGAGAGCCATATCTTTTATAATATTTTAATTTTTTATCTCACCTAATGTTATGAATTTAATTGTTTTATGTAATTTTTTCATTATTAATTACTAATTAATTTATTCTGGAATTGTTATTATACTTATTAATTAATTTAATTTATAAAATTGTAGAATAAGAAAAATTTGACCTTTATATTTAATAACTTCAATTAAAAGTTCATAGCATTTATGTTGGAGACAACTTAATTAGAAAACAAAAATAAAACTACGCGAGTTAAAAAATTAAAGTTTAATTTTTTAATCAGAAATAATATAGTTATTAATAATTTCAATATGAAATTTTAGCTTCCATATAAAATTATTTAATCTAGTGAATCATTTTTATATAGTTATTACAATATGTTGTTAGTTTCCATCTCAAGCTTTTTGTAAAATTATTTTTTTCTAGTTTTATTGTTATTTTCTGTAAACATTTGAAAAAACAATTGTCGATAATAAAATGATGTTCTCACCAAGTTTCACATCATGAAAAGATGGCATTATCATGTACTACTTAAAACAATTTATAACATAAGGTAGCAAAATGGCGATCCTTGATCATGTGGTGACTTAGACTTCGTCACTTCCATTTTATTTGGATTTGAGGATGAGTTGAGAAAGTTGAGAAAAGATAAATTTGAAAGAAAAAAAAAAGTGAAAATTTAGGTTATTTCGATTAAGGAAAAACAGAGTGAAAAGTAAGAAAAAAAAAAAAGTTTACAAAAATTTGTGAGTGTTTTTAGGGGTGTTAAAAAAATCATTTCAATTGATAAAATTATAATAATGTATTTTTATCTTATGGTTAAAGTATATTTATAAATATTTAGTTCTTATATATTGCATATTAAGTAATTAAATAGTTTATTTAATAAGATAATAAAATTCAAATTATTTATTTATGATTATAATATTACTTATTTTAGTTATTTATAATATTCGAAAACTTTCTTCGCTATTTTGTGCTGAATGAATTGGAATATTTGTAAGAGAATTATGGTCTAGTTTTTTATATTGTTCTTATTGAATTCTTTTTTTATTTTTTTCTTAGATTCATGATTTCAATCTTTTCAATGTTGGAAATAAACACAGCCTGAATGATAGATTAAAATTTGGATTCTTTGTTGGAAACGTTGGAAATATTACTTATTTCTCTCATCAATACAAACAAAAACACATATTTTCTCTCAATTTTCATTTGAAAACCATTTCTTAGGAAACACTTGTAAATTTTGTTATGAATAATAGTTTGCAATAATTTGCTACCAATTTTTTTCAAAATATTTTGCATAAAATGTTTTTCGTAAAAAATTTTGTAGAAAATATTTGCACATTTTATAATTTTGTAAGAAATAATTACCTAAGAAGAAATTACCCACCAATTAAGATTCATAAGACAAATAACAAGAAAAAAAATTGTTCTGCAAAATTTTATAACAAATTTGTAGGAGAAATATCACAAAATATTAAAAATTCTAATAGTGGTTGTATCTTCAAAATATATTGATGGACACTAATTTTGATGATTTAAAATATAATAAAAAGAATTTTTAATATATCAATATCAGTATATTTTTAATGTCTAGCAGACGAGAACACCAATAAACAACGAAGACTTTATAAAAATTATGATAACCAATATAGTAATCCTTCTTTTATTTTTAAAACATAAAATTTTGTTCATCATTTAGCCTAAAGGTTATTACTAATTCATTATTAGCTTTAGTTTATTAATTAACTCAATTTTAATATAATAGAAAAAAATTAGATTATTTAAATTTAAGCAACATTATTACCATAGTTTTATTTATTTAGTTAAATTTATTAGTTTGGATTTACATTTATGGAATAAGACATTTACAATTTTCTCTCATTTTCCTCTTTCTTTTTACCTTTTTTCTTCTTTTTACATGCAAATTCCCTACTTTGTCAACTCACTATAATTAGGATAAGCTAAGATTTGTCAATCCCTATCAATTGGTTAGTCTTATCCATCACTTCCACATTCATGAGTGGTGGTGGGAGAGGGAAAGGAACTCGGAAAATATTTATATGGACTCTAAAAACGATAGTTTACCTATAGAGAAAAGATAATATGGATTCATAAAAGTGTTAAATCATTAAAAGTATTACATAATTAGATAATAATACTATTATAGACTTAAAGTAAAAAATATTAAAACTTAGTACAAACTACAAGAAAAATAGTTATCATACTTGAAAAAAAAATGTTTATCTAGTCAAATATTAAAATAAAATAAAGGTTTATATATTAAACTAATTAATTTCCAAGTTCACATCCTTCTTTCCTTCCTTTTTTTTTTAAATTTCAGTAAATGGATTCCGTTAAGTGTCCTCACAATGTTTTAGAACAATAATAACATGGTAGGTTAGTGGTAGGTTAGAATAATTTCGATTATACTCTTCTAATATAATAATTTATACTCATTATGTCTCATTTTCTGTCTGATAACATGTATATCCTTAAGATAGCATGTATATCAATATCCCAATTTCACTTCGTCTCAGATATTGATTAAATATTTTGTTAAGAACATAAAAGTCACGCCAAATAAAAAAATATTTTATCAAACACTTACTGTCAAAATGACACTTTTTTTCTTTTAATGTTAAAATTTAAGAAAAAAGAATTATGACATCATAAAACTTATGACACTGTTATTTACATGGATTTGGAACAAGCCTTTGGAGAAGTGGATAGATTTTGATGGCTTTGAAGATTTGTGATGAACGTCTCTGAAGGCCAAAACATAGGAGAAGATCCACATGTAAAAATTTTTCCAACGTTCAAATTAGCAAGAGTGTTTTTAATAAAAGAGAGTATGAGAGAATTCTATGTATTTCCTGATGAAATACCATGTGTATTTATAGGGTTTCTAAGCTCTCTGATTTATGCGATTAAAACAGATAATATCAAGATGATATCAAATAATATCAAGAAATAACAACTCACCGTATATATGATACTTAGTAAAATAATATAAATAATGTGATACCTTACTTGATTAACGATATATTTTGTAGATATATGGTATTAAAGAATATCAAAACGTAATCAAACTATCGAGATTTGGTCATATATTATTAATATATGAATATTTAAATATATATTAGAATATTATTTAACCAATTTCCACCATGACGCTTACCTCCTATAACCTTTATAGATAAAGATTTTTGTATATATGATCTAGATCAGGACGACCGAATGGTCGTCGATGCAACTATTACCAATTGGTGTGTACACAAAATCTTGATCAACTAAGGAAACTTGATTGACATCTTGGCACGCTTTCAAGAAGCTCGATGTCCCGACCAACTTGATCCAACCATATCCCAAACCCCTACTCGGTTTTGCGGAGAACAAGTCCACTCCAAAGGTTATTTTGACTTGCTAACAACCTTTGGAACACTAGAAGCCTATCATAGTAATTGTGTGATACTTCCTAATGGAAGTTGACACTTCCTACAACATCCTTGTCAAGTAGCAAACAATGAATAAGTTAAGAGTCGTTGTGTCTACTCCACACATGGAAATGAAGTTCTCAACAAAGGACATTTCAACTATCATTACCATCAGAGCAAACCCCAAATAAGCAAGGACCTACTATTGTCTAAGTTTGAAAGTAGCACCATATGTGCCTTTACCAGCTTGGTGGGCACTAGCATTTCAGCCTAGATGACAACGATAAAGCAACCCGATTCTCTACAGATAGAGCCACAACGTGACGAATAGTGCAATCACATTGGCCATTGTTTACAGATCACTAACAAAGAAGCTGACTTAGATGGCAACACTCTCGATCTTGATCCTAAATTAGAGTTCCCAAGTCACAAAGGTTTGTGACAGCCTGGACTAGCCGATTCTAGCTAGATAGTGGGCGTTCTCAAATAGAATGCGAAACAATTTACATGGTGTTCGACCGACATGCCAAGCATCGATCTCGGCTTCTTATGCCACCATTTGTCCATCTTGCCACAATCCAAGCATGTAGCCCAAGGAAAGAGAAAGCTAAGAAAGGAACACCAAACAACTATCAATAAAGATGTGAAAACCCTCCTCAAGGTTAGGTTCATCAAAGAAATCAACTACACTAGTGGCTCACCAATGTTGTCAATGTAAATATGGTCAGTGGCATCCAACATTGACTACACGGACCTCAATAAGGCATTCCTAAAAGACATGTATTTGATACCAAACATTTATCAACTTTCGGACAACACGGCGCGATATGAGTACTTAGGTTTCCTGGATGTGTACTCAGGGTACAACCAAATTTGGATGTACCCATCTAAAAGGTGAAGACAACCTTCATGACATAAGGAGCCAACTTCTATTACAAAGTCATGAACTTCAGTTTGAAAAACGCGATCACAACCTACCAACATTTGATGGACAATGTGTTTGTCGAACTCATTGGGAAGATAATGGAAGTCTAGTAGATGATATGGTCGTAAAATCCACAGTTGCGACTAACAAATCAACACACCTGTTGTTGTCTTCGAAAGGTACACTGCCATAAATGCCATAAATCAGTAACGGAACACTGTACATGTGGCACTATTTGTATTATGTTGCATTGGGGTGTGTTACGTACGTGTACTGTACATTGTTCTGTTACTGATTTAAACGACGTTACAGAAAAGGACCAAATAAAACATGAATTGCAAAAATGAGGACCATTTTAAACATTTGATAAAAATGAGGACCATTTTAAACATTCTCTCATAATGAAGACCATCCGCAACAAACACTACGAAAATGAGGACAAAAAATGTATTTAAGCCTATTTTCTAATATGATATTTTCATCCATTGGTAACGTGGTTCTTATTGATCTCACCTTAAATTCATTAGGACATCACTAATTTCTGTAATTTTTATTATGACAATATCTATTTACTTAATTCTTAAATAGTTTATTTTCTTATTATTATGAATAAGAAGTATAAAAAAAAGTATAAAGCGATATCTTAATATAGTGTGGAAAATAATTTTATTTCAATTCTCATATTTAATTTTTTCCTTAAATTTAAGTACTTACCTCTAAATTTTTAAATAGTTCAAACTTTGTATCCTAAAATTTTATTGATAAATATAATGAAATTTTGATATGTTGATATTTTATACATTTTGAGATGATCAATTCTCACATTACGTGTATGGTGAAAGAGTATAAAAGATTGTTTATGATAATGTTAAGTTTAGACAAATAGTACACCACATTTTTAAAATGGTGTTTAGACTTAACTGTTTTAATGATTTTCTATTCTTCAGTTTTATTGGGTTTATATATAGAAGAGTTTATGTCTATGATAGATACATTACTTTTGGCAAACAAAGTCTTTGTATGTAACCTTCCAATTGAACACAACCACTTTCCTTACGGTGGCACAGCAAATTTTTGTCTCCATATCAAACCTTCCACCGATCTTGATATAGCTGGATTTTCTGATGCAGATTGGGCCACTAGCATAGATGATAGGAAATCCATAGCAGGGTAGTGTGTTTTCCTTGAAGAGACATTAATCTCATGGGCCTCAAGAAAACAAAAAGTACAGAGTCAGAATATTACAGAGCTTTAGCTGACCTAGCAGCATAAGTAACTTGGATCAGATCACTTCTAGATGAACTGAAATTTCCTATGCCTTGAAAGCCAGTTTTGTGGTGTGATAACTTGAGTGCTAAGGCACTGTCATCCAATCCAGTGATGCATGCTCCGTCTAAACATATTGAGATAGATGTTGACTACATTTGTGATCAAGTGCTTCAGAATCAAGTCACAATAGCCTATGTGCCCACAGTAGATCAAATTGCAGATTATTTAACCAAACATCTCACACACACAAGGTTCAACATCTTGAGAGACAAACTTGGGATGACTGAGTCACCTTAGTTTGAGAGAGGGAGTTAGAGAAAGTTTTGATTCTAATTATTAGAATCAATACTAGAGATATTATGTCAATATAATATTATTCCAATATCTTTGATATTTTATCCTTCACATAACAATAGTTTGCATCAAATTCAACAAGAGTGTTATTGTCTGCAGTTAGCTCAGACACACTCAACAAATTTTTTGTTATTTCTGGAACATATAGAACATTATGCAAGTTGAGGTTATTGAGCCACCCTGATGCCACCCACCAAGCTTGCACCTTCCCTTAAAAAAACTTTATATACATGCTTGCACAATATCTTTCTCCCTTAAAACATTTTGGTTGTGAAAATAAAAAGTTCTTATAATAGTTAAATTTAGGTTTAGTTACTCGTTTGATCTCTACTTTGGTTGAAATATTTTAATGTGGTTCAAATTTTAAAAAAGTTTAAATTGTATTCTAACTTTTGAAAAAAATATTTCAATTAGGTCCCTTAAAGAAATACTAACTACATTAACAATCATGTCATGTGTGTGATTTTTTATAATTTTTACTTTTTAATATATTTTATTTTTATTTTTTGGAAAATTTATTTGTTACCACGTGTACACGTGACACTATTTATGACATTGTCACATATTAGTTTTAATGTCAAATGTGTCAATATCAAATGTCATTGTTTTAATTTCAGTTTAATTCTTTTATATATATATATATATATATATATATATATATATATATATATATTTATTTTTTTCTCTACGTCTCTCTAATTCAATATAATCCTAATTATTTTTTAAAATAAATGTTATAGATTATTAATCTTTGTTATCATAATCAAAGGACATTTGCTCTATTTTTATTACGTGTTAAAATAATTAGATGCCAAGCTTTAGAAATATCTTTCCAAGTTGACTTCGGCCCTTTTACTTGTTGACTTTGCCTGAAAAAGCTGCCAAAGCTTGTGACTATCAGAGGATATTTCATTATGTAATAGGATATTATTGCACCACGAATGGATTTTGTTTCCTTTACCGTATATACTTTAATAAATTATTCAAAGGCTTAATTCCTAGAGGCGTGTTAAGATGAATTACTAAATAATTTTATTAAATGGTTGTTATTAACACTCTCTTATTTATTTGTAAAAATATATTGAAAATCATAATAAAAATAGTATCATATCTCATTTCCTGATTCTCTCTATTTGTTTTTTAAATATTTTCAACAGACTGCAATAAATAAACAACAGTTGTTTGAGTGTTGAGAATACATTATTTGTTACAATGTGATTGATGGTGATGATTACATTTTCAATCATATTTAAATTATTTAATCTTAACTTTTTTCGATAATAGTTGAATATAAATTTATTGTACTACACTTCGTCAAACTTGACCAAATAAGTAAACGATACATATATATCAAGGTGGTCAAGTAGTCACCCTAGGCCGAATTAGTTTAAGCCTTACCAGATTAAACCGATAACATAAATCGTCGAGAAAAGTAGTCGGCTTAGGCCGACTACTCCAATATACTTAGTAAAATTGAAGCCCCCCGTGTTCAATAGGTCCTAAGCCTAGGCCCACTTACAGCCCAAACTAAAGCCCAAGCCAAGGCCCAGCCCATGACATAACCACACATAATTAATGCTCTATAAATACACGTGGACCCCAGTAATTAAAGGTATGCATTCATTAATCACTGATTTGACTTTTTGAGAGTTTTGAATCACTTAAGCTTCGGAGTCCCTTCTGCAGGTAACCCCTCCTGGGTCCAAACCGACATGTACCAACCAAGAAGAGGCCAACTGAGGAGATAGCGGACTACATGGTAAGGTGACGCTTGTGCCTAACTTATCTTGTTTGTTCTTTGCAGGAACAATTGGCGCCCACCGTGGGACACGAGACGAGCACCAATGGTAAATGGCGGATGTGTGTGGACTACACGGATTTGAATAAAGCCTGTCCTCGCGATGCCTACCATTTGCCCAATATCGACCGACTTGTTGACGACGCGACAGGGAATAAGGTGCTCAGTTTTTTAGATGCATATTCTGGATACAACCAAATCCCCATGGCCGCATCTGACATGAACAAGACCGCCTTCATCACGGACGCCGCCAACTACTTTTACAGAGTTATGCCCTTTATTCTTAAGAACGCTGGAGCAACCTACCAACGGCTAATGGACAAGGTTTTCAGTCACCTAATGGGACAATGTGTTGAAGTCTATGTTGACAACATGACTGTCAAGTCTCCAAGCCACCACCAACATGTCGAGGACCTCGCGGCGGTATTCTCCGCGCTTCGCCAATACAACCTTCGCCTCAACCCTGACAAGTGTGTATTCGGCGTCGACCGAGGTAAATTTCTTAGGTTTATGTTAACCCAACGCGGTATAGAAGCCAATCTTGAAAAATGTAAGGCCATTATCGAGATGCGCAGTCCCACTACCATCAAAGAGGTCCAATACCTCATAGGCCGCCTTACAGCCATTTCCCGCTTCCTACCCAAACTGGTTGAACAAACACAACCCATAGTCCAACTCCTAAAGAAATCCGCCCGGTTCACGTGGACTGACAATTGTGAACAAATCTTTCAAAAACTAAAAATCACCCTCACCTCACCATCTATCCTCCACAAGCCGAACACCTGCCAACCCCTCCTCGTATACATCACAGCCACCGACCACACCGTCAGCACCGCGCTTGTCCAAGAATAGAAGGCACGCAACATCCTGTCTACTTCGTAAGCAGAACGCTGCAAGATCCTGAAACCAGATATCAAATGGTGGAGAAATTGGCCCTATCTTTCGTCCACGCAGCTCATCGCTTACGCCCATACTTCCAAAACCACATCATCACCGTCAAAACCGACTACCCAATCCAAAATTTTTTGCAAAAACCAGATCTAGCCGGACGGATGTCATCCTGGGCCGTCGAGCTGCCAGAATTCAACATTCGCTACGAACCCCATGGCCCCATTAAAGCCCAATGTCTCTTAGATTTTGTCAACGACCTCCAGCACACACCCACAGAGGACCAGTGGACACTTCATGTAGATGGTTCCTCAAATCCAAAATGACGAATTCCAGATTAAAGACCCCATCCTTCTACAATATTACCATCTAGTCCGAACAATCCGCCTTTGAGCGAGTCCGCATCGAACACATCCCAAGGACCGACAACATCAGAGCCGACATCCTCTCCAAATTAGCCAGCACCAAATTAAAAAGTCGTCACCGATCCCTGTTGCAGCAAACACTATCTACACCCTCCATAACACATACTTGTCAAAACCTAACCCACGCCTCAACGGACAACACAAATCCCCCCCAAAGTCTTAACTGGACCACCCCCTATATCCAATACCTAAAAACCGGCAACCCCCCACAGGATGCGGACAAAACTTGGCTGGCTAAGGTCGCCAGGTATACCATGATAGGCGATGACCTTTACAAACGCGGGTACGGTCTACCCCTCCTTAAATGTGTCACGGCAGAGCAAGCACAGTATATTATTAAAGAGCTACACGAAGGCATTTGCGGCTACCATTCCGGCGCACGTACCATGGCTACTAGAGTCCTTAGAGCCGGGTACTTCTGGCCGACCATAGAAGCAGACTGCCAGGATTATGTCAGAAAGTGCAAACCATGTCAAAAATATGGCAACCTCATCCACTAGAAGCAGGAACAACTCCCTCACATAATATCCCCATGGCCCTTCGCAAAATGGGGAATGGATATCCTTGGCCCCTTCTCACCCGGCAAGGGACAAGTGAAATTTCTGATTGTAGCCGTTGACTACTTCACCAAATGGATAAAAGCCAAACCACTAACCACTATGACGGCCCAACAAGTTCAACAGTTTGTTTGGAAGGATATTGTATGCAGATATGGCGTCTCACACACCATTATCACCGACAATGGCCGACAATTTATAGATAAGGAGTTAGCCAAATTCTACACTGGCCTGGGCATCAAACACATCACGAGTTCTGTAGAACACCCACAAACTAATGGACAAACAGAGGCGGCCAACAAGGTTATCCTAGTGGAACTACGCAAACGATTAGATAGCGCCAAAGGCCGATGGCCCGAAGAGTTAGTAGAAGTCCTATAGGCTTACAGGTGCACCCCTCAATCATCAACAAACGAATCCCCTTTTAGCCTAGTTTACGGTGCAAACGCCATGATACCAGTTGAAATTGGCGAACCATCTCTGCACCGAGAACTGTACAACCTAACCCATAACCATCAAAACATGGCCACTCATCTCGACCTCCTACCCAAACTTAGAGAAAAAACCCAGATACGCAATTTAGCTGCCAAACGAAGAGCTGTCAGAAAGTATAACGCAAACCTATGTCTACGATCGTTCGCAATCAGGGACTTAGTATGGAGAATGGCCAGCAGTGCAAGAAAGAAGGATGGCAAATTCTCCGCCAACTAGGACGGCCTATACCGTATACATGAAGACGTAGGAGGAGGAGCTTATCGCCTTGAACATTTATCCGGGGAAGAGATACTTAATACTTGGAACGTGTCCCACCTCAAATTCTATTTCAGTGAAATGTATGATGCATTAAGTGGATACTTGTAACCCTGGGTGTACTCTTTTTCCTCACCTGCTCTTTTTTTCCTAAGGAGGGTTTTGGCCAGGGAGGTTTTAACGAGGCACCCCATATTCAATAAATAAAACGAAGGGTTCTCAACTGTACAACTCTCTTATGTTTTTATTCTCATATTCGCTTAAGTTCCCCACCCTTATCACAAGTAAGCGGCCTAGGTCGAACACCCTTAACTTGTGTTTAATTCGCTTAAGTTCCCCACCCTTACCACAAGTAAGCGGCCTGGGTCGAACACCCTTAACTTGTGTTTAATTCGCTTAAGTTCCCCACCCTTACCACAAGTAAGCGGCCTGGGTCGAACACCCTTAACTTGTGTTTAATTCGCTCAAGTTCCCCACCCTTACCACAAATAAGCGGCCTGGGTCGAACACCCTTAACATACAATCGAACGCGCCATACATACACCACAAATCATCACAATCCATCATACACAATAGCATACAAAACATTAATCACATTCAACATAAGTGCAAGAATGTACCAATGTAACGTAATGTACCAAATATTACATACATAGGCTCAAATAATATTTTCAAATCAATTAAAACCGAGATCCTATTCTACTGCATCAGGGGCCACCTCCTCGACATCGCCCGGTCCCTTCTCATTTTCAACCGCCTTCTCCTCCGCCTCCTCATCCGCACTGCCTTCATCTTCCTTGACAAGCTTTCCGTCAATAACGTCCTTGTTCACATCAAACTTTGAGTCCGTGATGTCAACCTCCTGATGGAAAAAGGCCGCTTGACGTAGTCCCTTCTCAAAGCCGTTTATGTGCTCTTGTATAATACAATTCTTCAGGTCGTCAAGCTCACCTACAACACTGTCATACTTGTCTTTCAATTCATCATAATCTTCCTCCAACTCCCCTATTCTCTTGTTCAATTTTCCCTCTGAAACCAAACAAAGAACCTTCCACGTTGCCAACCTCTTCCTCTCTTCTTCCCAACCCTCCCTCTCTTTCTTCCACGCAGCCTTCTCTTCCTCAAGCTTGTCGACTTTTCCCTGCAGCTCTTCCACCTTCTCCCGCCCTCCTTCCTTCACCTCCCACCGATATAAAGACCCTACAGGGCGACTTAATATCAAGGCTTTGCTCCCAAATTCCACCATTGTCCTTACGATATGATCCGCCTCCATACCATCAATAGAGTTTATAATGGTCTCTGGGAGGTTGATCGCGATATCCTTCCTCACAGATATTTTCGGCAACTCAATTAAGCCAGGCTCCTGTCCCTTTCCCCACTAGCCGACCCTGCCCCACTGGCCGACCCCGCCTCGAGCAAGACCGCCCTCACTTTCTTCATGTCCTTCCCCTTGCCGGCGCGAGGCGGCAACTCGACTTTCCTCTTCGTTCCACCATGTACATGTACTTCCACCATGGACTCTTGCAAGTTGGGAATGTCAGTCTTCCCAGCTGCTTTAGCCTTAGCGGTCATCTCCTTCCTCAACGACTAGAAGAGCGCCAAATTTTTCTTCCCTAATTGCGCCATGTGCCCTATAATAACATATTAAACCCTGGTTAAAACAACATAGAATCATTAACATAGTTTAAGTAACAAACAGATACCTTCAATATCTATAATCGGATGCACCGAATTATAAACTCTAACTAAGCCCTTAGTGGGCAACTTATCAACAAACTTCATTAAGATCTCCACCACCTCCTTATCCCCCTCCGACAACTCTCTGGTCCCCATATCCTTGTACCGAGAAGGGCTACCCGTCCAGCTAAATGGGAATTTTGTACTCCCATCTGTGTTCAAGAAATAGGGCTTGCCTTCTTCCTTCACCACAACTTTGAAGTACCCATCCTTAAAGTGCTTGGAAGACTGGGAAAACGCGTCCAGTCTGTTGATACTAGGACGACTTATCAGAGACAGCCAAGTAGTCGGCTGGCGGGGTCTAGTGTCATAGAAGTACAGGAAAGCGTAAGGAGAAGGCTCCAAGTATAGAGATTGACACAAGATGCGGAAGGCTTGCAAGTAAGCCCAACTATTCGGGTGCAACTATGTAGGTGCCACGTTCAGTGCGCGCAACACACCCATAGTGAAATCATCTAACGGTAGCCGCACATGTAGCTGAGAAAAGTGACACATGTACATGTAGAAGAACTTCTCCGTGGCTCCCTCCTGCCCATGGCACACATGGTCAATAACGCTAACCCTCTCCAGGGAAACGATATCCCCGCTTACACCCTTTGTGATGACAGGCGTACAGTTCAGCCAAGAGTTCAATAAGCGAGACCACCAGAATAAAGATGATTGATTGCGGACATCGGTAGCCACCCACCCGTAACCGCCTTTGGCCGGCCAGTCACTCTCGGCCAACTCTTTTGGGGGGATCTTCTCGGAACTCCCTTACCGTTTCCATGGGGATCCCACTTACCATACCTCCAGAACTGGTACCCTCTTCATCAACTTGCCTACCTCTACTCCTCTCCGACCCCGTACTCTCACTACTAGATGTGGACAACGACACGCTATCGCTACTAGACATACATTTTCTCGTATTTTCGGAAAGATGTCGGCTAAAATTGGGAACTAGTCGGACAGGAAAACGCACACAAGACCTTTGAATACAAAATTCTCACAAATGAACCAAGTAAACCCTCCCTTGTTTTGAAATCCATATTTATAAGCCAGAATCCCAAATGGCGAAAACCCCTTCCCGCCAAAACAACAACTCATACCAATCGACACCATCATTACAAGAGACATGACTCTTAAAAACGACGGCGCCAAAACCCCCTGATTTGACCCATGACATCTCTTCACCTACCATCAACCTTTTATCACTTTTAGCCTTAACACTGTTCATCACACTTAAAGGCTGGGGGACTAGTGTACCACACCTAGCCGATCCCGTGAGCACACCAACACATAATCACCCTTGACCGACAACTCATATCGACCAAGGCTGGGAGACTGGTGTACCAAACCTAGCCAAACTCGACCAAATAAGTAAACGATACATATATGCCAAGGTGGTTAAGTAGTCACCCTAGGCCGAGTTGGTCTAAGCCTTACCAGATTAAACCGATAACATAAACCGTCAAGGAAAGTAGTCGGCCTAGGCCGACTACTCCAATATACTTAGTAAAATTGAAGCCGCCCGTGTTCAATAGGTCCTAAGGGCCTGGGCTAGGGCCCAAGCCCACTTACAGCCCAAACTAAAGTCCAAGTCAAGGCCCGACCCATGGCATAACCAGACATAATTAATGCTCTATAAATACACGTGGACCCCAGTAATTAAAGGTACGCATTCATTAATCACTGATTTGACCTTTTGAGAGTTTTGACTCACTTGAGCTTCGGAGTCCCTTCTGTAGGTAACCCCTCCTAGGTCCAAACCGACATATACCAACCAAGAAGAGGTCAACTGATGAGATAGCGAACTACATGGTTAGGTGACGCTTGTGCCTAACTTATCTTGTTTGTTCTCTGCAGGAACATTTACCATTTTAATTAAAATTTGTTTAATTGGATCAATTGTAATTCAATTGAAATCATTGATTTAAATTATTGATGTTACGACATTGATGTGTTGACATTCATCATAATATGATTATAATATGACCGTTAAGATCTAATAAGTCTATTTTTAAACATGCTAATAAATAATGACTTTTATGTAAACATATACAAAACATTAAAATATTATTTTACGTATATGCTAATCGATTAATCATAGAAGGCAAATTCAAATTCAAATAAAAAAAATAAAATATTTTAAGACTGAAAAATAATGACAATATAAAAGATAAAAGGAGATTATTGAGAATAATTCAAATATGAGTTTAAGTTTTATATTCTATGAAAGTAATAAAATTAATGATTAAATATGTTTTAGGTCGTTTAATTTTGAGTAAAAATTTGAATTAGTCCCTTTTCAAAATTTTGACTCAATTTAGTCCCTACACTTAGAAATATGTGGATTTAGTCCTCTTAACATAATTTTGTTAAGTTTATTTGATGTTTCAGGCACATTTCATGATATTATTTAAGTTATTTACACTATTTAATACATTTATGCTTCAATGTTAGTTGATAAATATATTTGAAATATCAAATAAACTTAACAAAACTTGGTTAAAAGAATTAAATCTACGTGCATTTTTTAAAGATGAAAAACTAAATTAATCCAAAATTTGGAAGATGAAATAATTTTAATTTTTACAAAAATATATTTAATCCTAAAAATAAATATAGTATAAGAAAAAAGACCTATAAATTTATTATTTTAAAATTTTGAATTAAAAATTATATCAATTTGTTATTTAAATTAAACTTAAATCATATTTATATAATCTCTACTAAAACTCATTAAAAAAACAAAAAACCGGAGAGAAGGAAGAAAATAAAACGATATAAAAGATACAATGGGACAACTCCAGTACAAGGAATCCATCACAAATAGCCCACTCCTTTATGACAAGCAATTATTCGTTTTTCCCATTTAAAGCTGCCACAATTGCTTACCTTCTCCTTATAGCATTGCTTTCCACATTAATTTCAATCCCTAAATGCTTGCGGGTCCTATGCATGTGAATGAAAAAAAAAAGAATATTCAATGTATTTGTACATATCATTAGAACACGCCTATGAGATATTTGTGCCATCACGTGCTTTCTGAAACCTTTGAAGTACTAGTCAATGTGTGAGTCGTAGTTTCAAACCTCTTTCCAAGATCACCGATGAAAAAAGATGCATGGGTCACCCCTCTCCACCATAAACTTACATACTCACGTTTCAAATTGTTAAATATTACTTATGTGAGTACCAAAATCTCAAGTGTGAAATGATTGGGTTATTGCGATTTCCTTTGCATATCATTCCACCGCCCCAGAATTTGGATGTGGACAAAACTTGTTACAAAACTTTATCATATATAAATAAAAGGTAGCTCTTTTAGAATGTGATTTTGATAATTTTTTCCAAAATAAGACTTTGAAAATCTAAAAATACAAAATGTTTTCAAAATTGTACTAAAGTAGTGGCATGTTTTAATGGAGTTGTTCAGAATTCGGTGTTTAGTAAAGCTAAATTCTGACCTCTTTTGTCAACATTAGTGCAAAAATTAGATCAGTAATTCAGTTTCTCAACATTCTAGCTTGATTTTCCAAATACAAAAAGAAAATAGAGAACATAATTAATTTTTTGACATATAATTTATTTTATAAATTATGGAAAAGTAATTATTTTTAAGAAGGACCGACCTGGATGTGTTCAAACTCCAAATCAATACAAGATAGGAAGTCTACCTGCAAGGATTTTAACCAAGTTAGTAAAATATATATTTTTAGCAAGTATTTAAATAAAGAGTGATTATCCAATATATATATATATATATATATATATATATATATATATATATATATATATATATATATATATATATATATTTAAAAG
>Ga0214543_1003362_pt1 | contig 31063 bp, 23 predicted proteins | sample CNSS2metaG_FD_160094 | JGI IMG/M metagenome (GOLD analysis project Ga0214543, IMG submission 160094) | Root nodule microbial communities from cowpea collected in UCLA plant growth center, Los Angeles, California, USA - CNSS2 | ecosystem: Host-associated > Plants > Roots > Nodule | place: USA... | reverse complement strand
ATATATACGTGTGTGTGTACGGGCGGAAGTTGTTTAGGTGATTATCTTTTAGGTTCTTGTTAAACTGAAATAATATCAAATAATATATTTTGAATAAATTTTGAATCTCTGGCGGCAATGATTTAGTATATGAATTAATTTGCTTTTGAAAATTGAAAATTGAGACCGTGTATATAAACGATGGTCTCTCGGACGGAGCAGAACCCTGCAACCACAGAACCACAGAGACAAAGCCTTCTCTCTTTCCTTCACACAGAAACTGTCTGAATTAGGTTTCCGATAGGGTATCGAAAGGAAGTTGGTGTTCTCTGCACTCCAAATCTGAAAGGATATGATGGTAAACCTCTTCTGCTAGTTCATGGATACCTATGGTTTCGTAACAACAGTGTTTCCACGACATCAAGGGTTTGCATGACCTGGGAGATGAGTTTACTCTGATCTTTTGGTATTGGAGTGAAGGGAGCACCATCGTCTCCTCAAACCCTAATCTTCTGTCATCTCATTCCAACAAGGTTTCTGTTCTTTCCTTCAATCTTCTTCATACATGCTATCGCGTAATCTGTTTCTTTTTTCTTTATTACAAGAATGTTTCTTTTGATAGCTCTATATTATTACATATTCATCTTTTTCAGCGATGGAATTTTTTCTATTTGTATCATAAATTCATTTGATAGGTGTATATTATTGATCGTTACTGCAGGTGTGATGAATTAATTTGTATCATAATTTCATTTATTGAGATTTTTTACGGTTTTTTTAAAGCCTAAAACAATACAAAACCCTTAAACATGGTTTCTATATTTTTTATTATACTTTTTATATAGGTTGTTTCCACCGGTGGTGAAGGCCGCCGGTGAAGTTTTGTTTCCACCGCCGGTAAAGTTTTGTTTCGTAATTGTGACGCAAGGAGAAATAGTGAAGCTGGCAGAAGTTTATTTAGTTCTTGAATCTTTTTTCTCTACTTTTTAGATGTTTATCTAATTTAAATACTATAAATAAATATTGTTAAGTTTTAATTTAAATTGATTTTGATCTTTTTCCTATTTTTTTCTTAAAACTACTTATCTCATAAACGTGTATTTTAAATACAAACAAATGCAAGCCCAGATTTATCCACGAACCATGTTGAATTTGTCCACGCTTTGTGTAGTTTTCCACAAACTCTAAGATCTCCTCAATCCCAATTTCAGATCCAGATCATGCCCTACGCAAAATAGAAAACCAAAATGGTTTAAAGTAAAAAAGTTAATCAAGATTTAACATTAAACCTAATTAGATCCACAGATATAAAGCTAGAGTGTCAATGTTTGACATGATAAACATATAAAATGAAGTGAAAACTATGATAACAAAATTAAAATTGCTTGAAGAGAAGAACATTAAATTCAAATATGTACTGTTAGAAAAATGAATGAAAAAGATGCTAAATTAGTCTCAAATTTGAATGGAACTCACTTCACCACAAAATAGAAAAGATCAAAATAGCCATGTTTCAAAGATCATGAACACCCTAGTGAGTGCATAATGATATTTGTGGTCACTCACATGGGGTATATATGAGCTTTCAATCATGGTCTACAATCACCTCCTTTCAATTTTCATGGCAAAGTGAGTTCCATTTTCATCCATTGAACACTAACACATCTTCTAATACTAGTTTGAGATGAATGAAAGTGTTTTACTTGGAATATGAATGATTTTAGCACTAGTATGCCTTGGATTATATAGGCCTAAAAAAAAGAAAATTGAGTTTCTTGCATCTCATAATTGATTTAAATTAAATTTTATAATGTATTATTTAAAACTCTTTTTCGACTTTTAAGATTCTTTCTGCAAGAGACTTCAATGAACATTTAATATTTAGGTGGATAAAGTTAATTTTTCCGTAAATTAAGTTTCAAAACAACCATGCATCTTAATTGCTCTTAAAGAGAAGAAATAATAAAGACAATTGCAATTAATATTTCTTCCCATTTAATATTTTTTGACAATTGATTATTTTCTTTCAAAAGTATTGAATGAAGCTCGTGAGAAATTTCGTATATGGAAGACAACTAAGACTGTATTAATTAAATCAAGTATATATAACTCTTGTAATAAATGTTTTTCTATTTAAATATTAATACAGATTAAATTAACGTAGTAAAGTAAGAGAAAAATGTTGTAGGTCCTTCTAGAAATCAAGTTAGTTCTTATCCGATAGTCAAAAGATAAACGAGTAGAGATGTTAAAATGAGTTTAAATTCCTAAGTCAATTTGATTTATCATGGGTTTGAGACGGGTTGGATCCAGAAAAAATTCAGTTACATAGGTTCACAATTTCATATTTTTAAATCTTAGAATGTTATTCAATAATATTTGAATAATTTAAATATTTAATTAATTTGTTTGTCAAGTTATAGACGTTTATACTTTAATCTTTAACCGTTATCTTTATAATAATATTCAAGAATTAAGTGAACACTATGATTCCACTATTATAAAAAATAAATTTAGTCAATTCACTCTTATTGTAATGCACTAAATATACAAAATAAATTGCAAAAAAAAAAATCATTTATAAGTGAGCCAACCCACCAACATATGGTTGGTCGAGCCGGATTGAACTGACCATTTTTTAACTCAACTCGTGGTGAGCCAACCCGTATGAGCTTAGTTGACTCACTTTGATACTCTTATAAATTAGGATTGAAATTGAGTAATTGAAATTGGAAGATTTAATTTAGTTATTTTATTTGCTTGATTATTGAAATCCAAATTGAACATGATTTCAAAGAGTACAACTTTTCAAAATCATGTTATATTTAATTAGTAAATTACATTTTAAAAAATTATGAGATATACATATTTAAAAGAGGAAGTTTCACTACAAGAAAATCATTATTTAACAACAAATTTTAAAGACAAAAAATAATTAGTCATCATAGTAACCAATTATATCATGGGTGGCTCAACGATTTGGAAGGCTTAAAGCAAACTTAAAAAATGAAACTTTTTATTTAAAAATTATTTTTTGAGTTTTTTTTTATGCAAATTTATTAAATTGTCATAATTAATTTCATTTAACATTTCTTTCTCAGTAGATAATATGGGTAATCTGTTTAATCTTTCTTGAAACATTGTTGATTTTAAATAAGTTTTTATTATCTTTAGGTTTGAGAAACTCCTTTCGGGTGAAGCAACTGACACCATAATTGTTAACATTATTCTATATGTTATATATGCATTTGGAAAAGAATTTATTCTTTTTATATAATTAAGAATATCAATTGATTTATCATTTTTGAAACCTATAATTTCCCTTAAGATATTTAATTCTAAAAATAAATCAAATCCATCAATACCCTACAAATTGTCATGTTTTAAAGATTTTTCAAGGTTTAAGCATTTTTCTTTCAAAAATGTATAATCTAGTGACTTTAATTTTTTAACACTAAATAAAAAAAAATATCTTCATATATTTTAAATTGTTCAAATTTTATTATAGCTCCTTTTTGTGATGCAATTAAAGCCTCAATTCTTCTTTTCTTTTGAATATTTGAATAGCCTGATTCAAATTTTCTATTTGACATATCTATATATTTTTATATGAAATAAAAAATTATAATATGTAAAACACTAATAAAGATAAATATATAAAATGAATGAATTAAAACAATAAAACCTTGTGTTGGTTGTCAAGAAAATAAACTCTACAATGTTTTGAAGTCTCGAGTCTCTTTTTCGTTTTCAAGTCTCAACTTTTTCACAAACATGCAGAGTTGTTTATTTTAAGATTAATCATTAATAAAAAAATATTATTGTTCTTCTCAACTAGATATTAAGTCTTTTTTTCCCTAAACTTAATTATCTTTTTATAGAAAACTCAACTTTGAATTATTCTCAAATTAATTTATTATCCATAAAAAGATTAAACCATAATCTAATTAAAAGTTTTGTAAAAAAAATTCAATTCCTCATTAAGATATGTGCAAACAAAAAAAAAACTCTCGAAACCCATAAATTAAAAAGTACAAAAAAATAAAACTGGACAAAAGAAACTCATTTCTAATTTTAATACAAATACAAAACAGAATAAAAATAACAACAACACAAATAGAAACTTGTGTTTCACTCATTTCACTCATATTACCCTGAGATCAAAGACCACACTAGATTAGTGTTGGGAATCACACACTAAGAAAATAATATCTTCAAGCGAAAGCACACTCACAAATAAAAGTAGTAAAATATAAATAAAAACACACAAGAAATTTAATGTGGTTCGACACTACATCCACAAATACTCAACATGAAGTATTATCACTCAAGTACAATTTTTTATGGATCAAAATTACAAACTCTTCATAATGCAATTTTCGTGGACCAAAACTGCAAACCCTTCATAATACAATTTTGTTGGCAAAAATTGCAAACCTTCCAATGACACACAATTACCCAAGCCCCCCATACACTCAAGAAACCTATTGAGTTGTGGTGACAATTACAAAAGCAACTCTTTATTTTAATATTACTTTTCTATTGCTCTCTTCTTCATATTACTCAATGTGGAGTGGAACTTTGGTGAATACTCACTTGAGAACCAACAACTAGATGGGTTTCACGTTGTGGAGCAACAACTTGAAACCAGTGAACTACATTATGCATACTAAACTTAAAACCAAAACATTTCACTCTTTTAACTTGATTGAAACTCTGGTTGTTCTACAAGTTTTGGGAATAGTAAGCATTTTGTCATCCTTATCATGATAAATGATGCAATTTCAAAAGGAAGAAAATCAAAATCAAGAAATAACTTTAATCCCAAACAAGTGAAACCCCAAAACTAAGAAAATGTCATATCTCCACCCAACTCATACAAAGCAATTAAATTATCCAACATAATGACAGGAAGTTGTAAGAACAAAAGTTGTAAAACGGAAGTATTATAAATTTTTTGTTTATGAAAAATATTACTAGCTAGCAAACTAGAGATGGGATGTACGAAGGTTATGTCTAGGGATGACAACGGGTCGGGTCGGGCACGAATAGTATGATACCTGTACCCGACCCGCTAAAAAAAATCCTCCCTTTTACCCGCTGGGTATCCGCTTAAAAAATACCTGTGGATATTTTTAAAACCCGCGGGTACCCGTGGATACCCGATACCCACAAATATTTAAAAAAATATGTATTTAATAAATTTTTTAATATAAAATTATAAAAATATAAATTAAATTAAATTAAATTATAATTATAATTAAATTTGACATAATAAAATATATTGTTACTTCTAATTTTAATTAAATTTAACTTAATAAAATATAAATTAAATTTTAATTTTAATTTTTTGCGGGTAACGGGTACTCGCGGGTACGGATAGTATGATACCCGTACCCGACCCGTTTATAACCGGGTATTAAAATACCCGCTACCCGCGGGTAGTAACTATCCGTCACGAATTTTATCCGTGGATATCTGCGGGCACGAATATTTTTGCCATCCCTAGTTATGCCAGCTCCGGTGAAGCTTCTAGCGGTGAGCAATGACGCTAACAACAACCTTGGACGCTGACAAGGCGCCCAATCGCGGGTCAATGTGTTGGTGTCATTTAGCCTCGCGCGAAGAACGACAAGGAGGTGGAAGACGTAGTGGGCCACAAACATCAAAATGCACCAATTCAAGCCACTATGGTTTCCATTAGAGAGGATCCTTCTCAAGGGAATGGTTTGTTTACTAGTCATGCAATGAGAACATTTCTCTAACTCTACTCTCTTCAATCCCAAAAGCATGTCCTAGGAAGTTCTTAGTCTATGCACCTCATCAAAATGATCAAGTACTTGAAAAGTTCAATGATTTCATGATTTGGTTGAGAGGCAATCAAACAAGAGTTTGAAATGCATTAGTACTAATAATGATGGTAAGTATCGTGGACCCTTTGATTTTTATTGCAAGTAACATGGTATCAAACATGAGAGAACTTCTCCTAAAACTTCTCAGTTGAATGATTTACCAAAGAGGATGAACAAGACTTTGGCTGAGAGAGTTGGATGTATACTTTTTGAAGCAAAGTTGCCTAAGCACTTTTGGAGAGAGGCATTGCTTACACCTGTGCATGTTATTAATCTTAGTCCTACAATTGCTCTGAGTATTGAGGTGCTAGGAAAAATATGGTTTGGTAAGAATGTTAGCCATGATTATTTTCTTGTTTTTGGTATAGGGCATTTGTTTATGTTCCAAAGGATGAAATATCCAAGTTAGACACAAAGACAAGACAATGCATCTTTATTGGTTATGGTCATGATGAATTTGGCTATAGGTTGTATGATCTTGTAGAGAAGAAGCTAGTCAAAAGTCGCGATGTGCATTTCATGGAAGATTAAACCATTGAGGACATTAACAAAGGAGAAAAGACTACACACGAGAGATATAATAATCTCATTAATGGTAATCTGATGTGGTTTCCTATTCAAAATTTAGAATCTAGAAAATGTTGAGACTATTACTCAAGATGATAAGCAACATGGTGATGTTAATGATCAATGGGTTGGAAATGGAGTAGAGGTTCCCATTAGTGATTCTCAACAGGAACATTATGTTAATCTTGGTGATACACCTGAATTACCACAAGTCCCTATCAAGAGGTCCAACATGCTGATAAATTCATTTTCCAAGTATCCTTGACTAATGGTGGTGGGGAACCTTATTGTTTTGCACAAGCTTTAGACAATGAAGAAAAACAACAGTAGTTGGATATGCAATGCAAGATGAAATGAAATATTTGCATGACAATCACATTTAGTGAAAACGCCTAAGGGAAAAAAGGCTTTAAAGAATAGATAAATTTTTAGGGTGGAGCAAGATGTTAATCTACATCTCCAAGGTACAAGGCCAAATTAGTGGTGAAATGCTTTAAATAGAGAAAGAGTATTGATTTAAATGAGGTTTTCTCACCCATGGTCAAAATGTCCATCAAAATTGTGTCAAGTTTAGATGCTACTCTTTCAAAGGTTGAGTAGATGGATGTGAAGTCAACTTTCCTTCATGGTAATTTGGAGAAAGATACTTACATGAAACAACACAATGACTTTCTTATTGAAGGCAAGGAATATTATATGTGTATGTTAAGGAAGACTTTATACGGTTTGAAGCAGGCTCCAAGACATACAAGAAGTTTGAGTCATTTTTGAGTGAACAAGATTACAAAAAGACTACTTCTAATCTTTGTAACTTTATTATAAATTTCTCTAATAATCATTTTATTATCCTATTCATGTATGTTGATGACATACTTATTGTTGACAAAAATATTTCAAGAATTGACAAGTTAAATAAGACATTTGGCGAGTCTTTTTCCATAAAAGACTTGAGAGCTTATAAAAAGATTCTTGGCATAAGTATCTCATATTATAGAATAGAAAGAAGATTTGGTTATCACAAGAGCACTACATCAAGAAGGTGTTGTAGATATTCCAAATGGAAAAATCTAAATCTGTGAGCACTCCTCTTGCTACTCATTTTAAATTCAACGTTAAACAAAGTCATTCAAATGAAGTTGAGAAGACATATATGAGCATAAATAATTATACATCTATGGTGGCACTACTAAAAAAACTCATATTTCTTGCCAATTTTGTTTTGATTTTTTTTGTAGGAAATACTTATAAATTTTGTTATGAAAATTTTTTGCAGGAAATTGCTGCCAATTTTTTTTAAAATATTTTGTATAAAATATTTTTCACAACAAATTTTGAAAGAAATACTTGCTAATTTTATAATTTTGTAGGCAATAATTACCCACAAAGGATTTACCTACCAATTAAAATTCTTAGAAAAAATAGCAGGAAAAAGTATTTTCTTGCAAGACTTTTTAACAAATTTGCAAGAAAATTCTCATGTAATATGAGAATTTTTAGTAATGTGGGTAGTTTGATGTATGCAATGGTATGTACAAGACCAAATATTGCACATGTTGGTACAATTAGTTGGTTTTTGTCAAATCTATGTAAAGAACATTGGAATGTTGTGAAATGAATTTTGGGGTATCTTCGTGATACTAGTGATTTGAAGCTTTGTTTTGGAGGTGATAAACCCACTTTAATGGTTTACTTCGACTTAGATATGGATGAAGGCATTGATTCCAGTCCACTTTGGGCTATTTGATTAAGTTTTTAGGGGGGCTTTGGCTTGGCAATAAAGCTTGCAAATGTGTGTAGCATTGTCTACTACAGAGGCAAAGTTCACTGCTATTACAAAAGCATTCAATGAGTTTTTATTGTTGAAGAAATTCTTGCAGGAGCTTGGTTTTGTGCAGAACAACTATCCATTATTGGTGGATAATCAAAGTGTTATTCATCTTGGTAAGAATCAAACTTTTCATTCTAGGTCCAAACATAAATTGATGTGAGGTATCATTGGATACATGATGCTTTGGATACTAAGTTGTAGGAGTTAGATAAATTTCATATAGATGACAATGGTGCTGATATGATGACTAAGGCATTGGCAAGGAATAAGTTTGAAACTTGTGAGATTGTTGGATTGATGGTTACCTTCACATAATTGTGAAGGGGGAGATGTGTTGGGTTAGACTCCCAACTCTGTGTCTAAAAAGTCCAATCTAGTCAAAATCATTTTGTCTCACTATTTAATCTAATTGGAAAGAGGTCTTTTAGGTCAAGAGAGGTTTATTTTCATAGCCCTTGGAAAAGAGAGATAATTTGTTGGCATATTCACGGAGTCATCTCAGTAAAATTGTGATTCATGTTTCACTTACCATTGGATCGAGCTGAAACTTTGATAGAAGGATTGCAGCATAGGGTTCTTTATTTTTATTATTGGGATCATTAATTGGAGGTTTGAGGTTAGAGAAATCAATTTCGCCTGTTGCTTGATTTTGGATTTCTCTTTCTTTATTCTTTATATTCGAGTACATTATTGTTTTGATGGATTGACTAGTTATAAACACTTGCTTGTGTTTTTTATTTGACTCTCTTGTACCCATATTTAATCTCAATAGAGATTGATTTGCTAACTTGTGTATGTGGATTTTTACTTTTGATATTGAAATGATTTTTGCATGTTAAAAATATCAATATTTTCTTTTATGATTATTATTGTGTTTTCTATTGTTGCATTACTAGGTTACTAGTTTTTTTTATATTATTTTAATATTTTTTAAAACTACTCTATTAAAAAACACTTTATATAAAAAGATTAAGAACTTAGATAACTATCAAAGTCCTTAATCTTTATCATCTTGATTTTTAATAAAAGTAATGAAATTGCTATTAGAATTTTGTGTATCTTTTCTGAATTGAATAATAGTCTAAAGATTACTGGCCTCCTCCATTGACACATTCTTCCCTTCTACACACACGACACGCATATTCATTAATTAATAATTAATTAAATAAAAAAACGTAAAGATTGATTATAAAACCATGAATAATTTTACCCTTCCCATAACATATCTTTGATATAAAAGATATATTAAATATGAATATGAATTAAAAAGCATTTATTTAATAACTTATTGTTAATATGTTACATATTTTTACTTATCTCAAAAAAAATAACTATTAAATATAGACATAATTCACAAATGAGATAGTAAGACAAGTATGAGGCTTTAATATAAATTTCTTTTTAAATGGACTAATATGTGAATGTTTTTAAATAGGTTAGGTGTTTATTTAAGAATTTTCTTTTTTTTCACTTTCATTCTCTCACTCACATGCAAATATTTTTCTTTTTCTTTCTCTAAAGTTTTTTCTTTGTCCTCTTCCATCCCACGTTCATTCAATTTTCAACGAATCAATTTCTCTATCAAAGTTTTGAAGTGGTGTATGATTTCTTACATAAGTTGAAATCTTATCAACATAGAAGAAAAGTTTCATGAAGGAAAAACTAAATTAGATAATCATAGTTGGTGAGTTTAAAATAGATTACGATCCTTTTTTTGAATATTAAGTTTGAAGTTTTTGAGTTAAATGAGTAAAGTCTTCTAGTTGAAATTGAAGAACATTTATTACATTTGCTTAGGAAGTTATCTAACTACATATATAAAAATTGAAGAACATTCATTATATTTGTATTTGATGTTTTCTGGTTGCATGTAGAAATTGGAAAACAAATGTAGCATTTGTATCCTATTTCTAGACTGCATGTAAAAACCGAAGAACATTTGTTGCATTTGCATCTAATGTTATCTAATTGCATGTGGAAACTGAATAGTATCAATTGTGTATGTATAAAATGTTCGCTTAATCATGTTGAGTTTGTGTGATTTTCATTTTTACATGTGAAATTAGAGTCTCTCTTTACTGATCTAAACTAGATACTTCGATTCATATTAGATCTTGGATTTATGTATAATCATTTCCATTTTCAAAATGAAAAATATTATGAGAGATAAGAGTATGGTGTGTAAAATGAAAAATATTATAATGAGAAATAGGAATATGTTATATATGTGTATGCATTTGATGACATGATGAATAATTATAGTGATTATTCCATGATTTGTTCTATTTAAATGCATTATCATAGATCATGGTGTTGTAATTTCTTTCTTTTAGTGGCGTACCCTCGTAAGGTTGTCTATATGATGACCTCTTATGAATATATTAAATTAGGGATGACAATGTGGACCGGGCTGACCTGTTTAGGCCCGACCCGCATAAGTCCCGCACATCGTGGGCTGGTCCGCCCCGTCCGCACAATTTATGCGGGCTGCAATCACTAGCCTGCCTCGTCCCGCACTTGGTCTGCAGGCCCGCGAGTTGCCCTATTTTTTTTTTTTTAAATTCTTATGATAAAACTTTCATTGTTTAAAATATGTGAAACTTTAAGAAGTTCATAAAATTAAGTAAAGACTTTAGGGAGTTGGATGATAAATTGATAATTCAACATTTTCATCATATTCATATTCATACTATGACATACACAATGTATTCTTTAAATTTTAGCACATTAAAAAATACATAATATTTGTCTTTTCCAGTCATATAAGAATTTGAAACGTTAATGCAATAGTTCATAAAAAAAGTAATTAATATAGACAAGTGAAAGTTTTTTTTTAATTTTATGCAGGCTTGCGGACCGGTCCGCACAAACAACGAGCTGCGAACTTATATAGACCGAGCCACTGCAGGTCTGCAAGCTCACTACCCTGGCCCACCCTGCATTTTTTTTGCAGGTCTACGGGTTGGCCCGACGGGCTAAGCCCATATTGTCATTCCTATATTAAATATATGAGAAGATACATGTGTAGATTTTGGAACTTTAGAGACTATACGAGTATAAGAACCATATATAAAAAAATATATATTGTTTAGTTTGTCGACGACCCCTATGTATAATATACTTAATTTAATTTGTTAATTGTTGGAAAAAAAAATTATGAAGTCTATTATTCTTGTTTTCTTGGAGTGTTATAGTTTTTTTTTTTTATTGAAATTTTATATTTTTAAACTTCAATTGTATAATTTTCTTACAACATTAACATAATTTGAATGAAGATGTTATTAATGCAGGGATTGGTACTTTGAACGACGAAAAGGCTATTTGAGAAATTATTATACCAAGCACACTTTTCACTAAGTCATGAGTGTTAATTTTAGGGATTAAACTAGATATGAGAACTCTAATTTTGATGTATGATTATATTTATTGGAAATATGAAAATCCACAAGTATGTTTTTGTTGTTGGAAAGTCCAATTATATTTTGGAGATAATTACGTCATGCTAATAAGATAATCGTTAGTTGTAAGAAAAAAAAATTGTATTATAAAGTTTTAATAAATGTTATATGTGATTTTGAAAAAAAACAAATACTGCTATGTGAACCTATATAGCTTTTTTAGTGGTGGACTACCACTCAAACAACACCTAAATAGTGAATTATAATTCCATTATATATTAAGAGATGATTCAAAATTTTAATAAGAGAGACCAACACAAATTTCTATCTTCTATACTGAAATAATTTCTCATAAACATAAAGTATAATATTATTTTTCTAATTTAAAAAATAAATTAATAAATATTTCACTTTGTATAATTGAATTCATAAAACTAATAAATTCATAGAAAATACTTCTAAAAATTTGAGAATTAAATTCATGAATGAATATAAAAAAAATTGGACCATGTTTAATCAAATGCATATAATTCATAGAAAATATATTAAACAACTATTTTAAATATTTGAAAAATAAATTACTGAATGAATATTGTGTTCAATGTCTTTCTAGGTGACACTCTCTGTGTGGTAATAACATTAACAATGTTGTGTGTTAGTGTTAGTATTATATATTACATGTTATTATTTTATAATGTATTTGTTATTTTAATTTAATTCAGTTTTAATTTAAATAAAAAACAGATCAAATTGTTTTCTTTCCAAACTACGTTTAATTTTTTTAAAATAATATACTATATTATTATTAAAATTGATATTTATATCAAATATTTATGAAGTTATAAAAAGAAGCTAATAAAAGTATTTACACACATTAATACAAATATTTTTAACAAACATTATAAATAGGTTGGTTTAAAAATAATTCTATGGATATTTAATAAAATATGAATTTAAATAAAAATATTAGTATAATATTTATATAAAAATTAAATTTAGTTTGAATTTGAAAAAAAAAATTATTTTATTTTAAATAAAATTAGAATTGAATTAAATATAAGGTACTGATACGAATACTATTATTAGCAAAAGACACTATCACTGATATATGATAATATTATGTGAAGAAATTAAAAAATAAAATAAAAAAAACACGAATGTTTGACATATTTAAAATTTTTGATATCTTGTAAGTGATGCAATTAAATTACATCAAATTTTTAAAAATTAAAAGAGAAAAAAATAAAATCAATTTAAAATATTTTGATGAAAATTGGAAAAAAAAATTTAAACTAATTCATTATGAAATGTATGATATTGTGACACGTAGGATTACTATTAATTATTTTCATAATAGAGTTGTCTAATTATTTAAGAATGTTTGGTATGCATTTTTTTATATGAATTTAGTTTGGTCCCATGTTTTTCTATTATTATTTTTCTTTTTTAATAATATATATATATATATATATATATATTATATGATAGCAAATAATTAATGTGCTTTAAAAAATAATAATACTTAATTTGAGTTTAATTAATACAAATTTAACCAAAAATTCCTAAATCTATAGTACACTTAAATATAATTAAGCTAAGTTTTTAAAGTTAATTTAATTTTGTTGACAGCCTAATAACAAGTAGAAAGACACTTTGTTTCTATAAATTAGTTGAATAATAATTATTATTAGAATAAAATCTGAGAGCCAGAAGAAAAAGAAAACAGTTTTACTCTGGTGATGAACTTCAGAAATGTATGCAGTATATTGAGGGTCATGGCTTTTGCTCCTTCTTCTCATTATCATGAGTTCTTTCTCTGTCAAACACACTCATCTCTCTCTAAACCCTTCTAAACTATAACCTTTTATCGGTTTTTCGATTTCGACCTTATCATAGGTTCGATTCTTCGTTAGACGCATGAAAGATTCGAATTCGGATCTATTTGACCCGGTTGTGGCCATGGAATCCGACTGGTCTCGCGCTGGTTCCACTTCCGACGCCGATTTCGCCTTCGCCTTCAACGACAGTAATTTCTCTGACAGGGTTCTTCGGATCGAGATCATGGCTGACCCTGCCGACGCCGGACCCGATTCCGACGGCTGCGCCACCATTGCCGATTGGGCGCGCCACCGCAAGCGTCGCCGTGAGGATATCAGAAAGGACACAGGTCCTCTCTTTCTCTCACTTCCTCTCTCTCTACCTGTTTCTGTTGTTTTTGGAAAGATAATTTCTAGGGTTTCTAGAATTGTTCACTGGTAGAAGTAGAAATGGTTGTGATTTGCACGTACAACGTGTTTTTTACAAAATTAGGAAAAAAAAAAAAGGATTATTGAAGTGTTGAAACTGGAAATACAGATTAAGTGTGTTATTTTGTATAAATTTGATAGATTTTGTTTTTCTTTAAAAGGGAATGTTAGACATTGATTACGTAGAAGCGAGTGTTTTCTCATTGTGTAGCCAATATGTGTGCTCTTTTGGGTTCAGGCACGGAACCTGCTGCTGTGCCAGACGAGCAAATTTTGAACGGGAATCAACCTGATGTGGATGAGCGTGAAAACCAAGATGAGGAGGCTGTTGCAATGGTTGAAGAACCTCATTCTGGTATTTGAATTGAATACCTTTAAAGTGTTATACATATGGCGTGCTCGATTAGTATTTTCAATAACCGTTCTTTGTTTTCAAAATGTAATTAAATAATGTTGTCCAGACAGTTAGTGGAAGGTATTGTAAGGCGAGAGTAGAGTGTGGAATTGAGGTAGAGCTCAAACAAGATCAAAACAGAAGAAGATGACAAAATATGCTTTTGTATATTGATTTTTTGAAGTAATTATTCCGGAAATCATTTTAAAATTTTTGGATGAGAAATATATTGCTGATTAGGTGTGAAATTGTTTTGGAAAAATTATTTTAAATCTGAAAATGAGAAGGGAATGAAACATGCCCTTGTTTACCAATTATCTTTAGGAATCTTCATCTTTTGCATAAAATATCCTCTAATTTAACTGTAAATGGATAGTACGATTTAAACACGAGTGTGATTGTTTAGAGAAGTTTATGTGTTATCAGAAAATATGACACAATCATTTGCTTTTAAACAAGGAACGGATATGGATATCTTTTGGTTCCTTCCTTTTCAGTATAAAGTTATCATTTCTGCTCTGTGAATACTCTTGAGTCTGGCGTGGTTAATTCAGGTGATGAAGCTACAAATAGTCATGATTCGGACTGGAGCATGGACTGCTCTGCAGGTGCCGTTGTTAGAGTTAAAACGTTGCACATAAGTTCTCCTATCTTGGCTGCTAAAAGTCCTTTCTTTTATAAGGTTGAGGAAGATCTGTCTTCTTTATAGGGTACATTTGATTTTATTTTTTTACCAAAAATTATTTGCTTACTAGAATGTATTTACTTTATGCAGCTTTTCTCAAATGGGATGAGGGAGTCTGAGCAGAGACATGTCTCCCTCAGAATTAATGCCTCAGGTAGGAATGTAGGAATGTACTTTGTAGATTCTTTGCACAGTTTTGCCTCTTTTCCCTCTAATGGTTACATTATAAATGCCATACTTTTTATGTTGCAGAGGAAGCTGCTCTCATGGAGCTGCTGAACTTTATGTACAGTAATACCTTGACCACTACTACAGCACCTGCTTTGCTGGACGTGTTGATGGCTGCTGACAAATTTGAAGTTGCTTCGTGCATGAGATACTGTAGCCGGTTATTGCGGAACATGCCTATGACACCTGACTCTGCTTTGCTTTATCTGGAGCTTCCTTCTAGTGTCTTGATGGCCGATGCAGTCCAACCATTGACGGATGCAGCAAAGCAGTATCTGGCTGGTCGATACAAGGATATAACCAAGCAAGTGTTTCAGCTTTTTATTTTAATTTCAGTCATTATCTGATACACAGTGATTACAAATAAACTGTTGTGTAGACCTGGTGTTTACTTGTATCAAGTGGCATTTACTACTCCCTCTTCATTTTGTCTCTCTTGTTAGCTGCTGTTATTAAAATTGATTTCAGTTGTAGCTGGTTTACTGTATTTTCTTTAAATTTCTTTCCATTTTTTGTTAGAAACTGAAAAGCGTCGGGGAAGAAAATGTATGTTTTTAGAAGTGACTCTAATGTGTCTAATAATTGGTACCTTTATGGTAATATATCTGTTCTACTTATGGTTGATCAACTATGGTGTATTTAGTTCCTTATTTTGAATAACTTGTCCAAACAAGTTATTAATAGGTTATAGTAATTTAGAGGCTTTTTCTATTATAGAATCCCATGACAAAAACGTCTTTGGAAAATACTTCTCTTTTTATGGAATTATTTATAAATGCCCCTTCTTTGTAGAACACCTGTTTATTTTGTTGCCATTTTTCATTGTTTTCATGTTATTATCATATTTATTTATGAATGCTAATAAATCTTGCACGTGACCAGGTTCCAGGAAGAGGTCATGGCCTTGCCCCTAGCTGGAGTAGAGGCAATACTGTCTAGCGATGATCTCCAGGTTGCATCAGAAGATGCTGTATATGATTTTGTGTTGAAGTGGTCTCGACAACAGTACCCTAAACTTGAAGAAAGGCGAGAAGTCTTGGGTGCCCATCTTGCTCGTTTAATTCGCTTCCCTTACATGACCTGCCGAAAGCTGAAGAAGGTATTAACCTGTTCTGACTTCGACCATGATGTTGCATCCAAGCTCGTACTGGAGGGCCTATTTTTCAAGGCTGAGGCTCCACACCGCCAACGGGCACTGGCAGCAGAAGACTCTGCTTCCTCAAACCGTCGATTTGTGGAGAGGGCATACAAGTACCGGCCGGTGAAGGTGGTTGAATTCGAACTTCCCCGGCAGCAGTGTGTGGTGTACTTGGATCTGAAGAGGGAGGAGTGCGCCAATCTATTCCCATCTGGGCGGGTATATTCTCAGGCATTCCATTTGGGTGGTCAAGGTTTTTTCCTATCAGCACATTGCAACATGGATCAACAAAGCTCTTTCCATTGCTTTGGGCTGTTTTTGGGAATGCAGGAGAAGGGGTCGGTGAGCTTTGCTGTTGACTATGAGTTTGCTGCAAGGTCTAGGCCAACAGAGGAATTCGTTAGCAAGTACAAAGGCAACTACATGTTCACAGGGGGAAAGGCCGTTGGGTATAGAAACTTGTTTGCTATTCCATGGACCTCTTTCATGGCTGAGGATAGTCTTTACTTCATCAATGGTGTCCTCCATCTTAGAGCTGAGCTCACCATCAGGCACTGACCCCCATTTCTAGTTCTGAACTTTTCTATTCCAATTGGTAGTAGCACTGACCTCTTTTTAGATCTCCAATTATCATGTAATCTTTCAAAAGCTTAAATATACAGGCATGTGCACTAGATTCAGAATATATATATGAGAAGTGAACTTGCCTTCATTCCTGTTCGCTCGAAAAAATCACTTTCTAACTGTCGGAATTTAAATCACACCCTAACATGTTATAACTCCATTTTTTCTATTTGCACGGGTGCCTTTTACAAATTAATTTGCACTAGTAGGTATAATTTATATTATTCATTTTTTTTATTTGGATAAAAAAAATTAAGTATCACAAAATATGGATAAAAAAAAAACGAAAATCACCGTCAAATAATACTAGTGACTTTGATTAAAGAGTAATTATAACACCAATATTGATAAAATAATTAATCATTACACATTTTTTCTATAAAAATGGTAAGGATGTTAATGGAAAAATAATTTCTATTAAAAAAGTTACATTGATTAAAATAATTGAACTCATAAACTGTTTATAGGAACACATCAATTATGTTTATTTATTCAAAATGAAATTTATTTCAATGAGTAAAAAAATACACATATTTTTTTAATATTGATATGTATTAAATCATTTCATGTTTACATATTTATATTATTCTTATTTGTGTATAACTTAAATATGTGCTTAATTTTAACTAAATTATTAGTAATAAATTATTTTATATTATATTTGGTAAATTATAGTTTTCCCTTTAAAAATTATGTTTTTATCTTAATGAAAATAAATAATTCATATTTATTATCTATAGTTTAATCTCACGAAATGTCCTTGATTTGTTAAAAAATCTCAATTGGGTCCTCTAGTTGTTCTAATTGGGTCATATTTTTTAAAATTTGTTCCAATTTGACAGGGGTGATCATGGATTGGACTTTTAATAATCCAATCCACATTCATTTTGGATCCAAATAATTGGATTAGATTTTCGATCCAAATCCATTTTTTTCAAATAAAGTAGATTGAATTTTTTAAAAATCCAGATCCAAATATTTAGATCAAGTTTAAATCCATATCTAAATATTTGGATCAAGTTCAAAATCTAAAATCCATTTTTCATAAAATAAATTCAAATTAAATATTTAAAACTTGTGTCCATAGGGCTGATACCATAGAATTTGCCAGATTTTTTGTCGGGGCCAATGAGGCCAAATTTCAGCATGGGATGAACTTGAATGACTTTCGAACGAATTTCGGTCGGGGACGACGTGACCAAATTTGGGCATAGGTCGACTTGACAAAATTTCAGTCGAGATCGACTTGACTGGATTCGACTGAATTTCGGCCAGGCGATTTTGCCTAATACGACCAAATTTTGTCCAGACCCGACTTGGCCAAATATGGCCACATTTGGGCCAGGGCCTGATCAGTCAAATTTCGTCGGCTGGGACCGACTTGACTGAATATGGCCAATTTTCGATCACAGCCGACTAAGTTGAATATAGTCAAATTTTGTTCGGCACTTACTCGATCGAATACAGCTAAATTTGGGCTAGTGCCGACTTGACCAAATTTTGGTCATGATCAACTCCACTGAATTTGGCCAAATTTCAGTCAGGACCGACTCGCCTAAATTGACCAAATTTCGGTTGTGATATACTCTGCCGAATACAACCAAATTTATATTAGGACCAACTCAGTCAAATTTTGGTTGAGCCCAACACGACCGAATTTTGACCGGAGCCGACTCGATTGAATTCGGCCGAATTTCGGTCATGACCGACTCAGTTGAATACGGCCAAATTTCGATCGTGACCGGCTCATTTGAATACGGTCAAATTTCATCCTAGGTCGTCTCAGCCGAATACGACCAAATTTGGGCCAGGACCGACTCAGCCAAATCTCAATCGGGGCCAACTCGATTGAATTCGACCGAATTTTGACTGGAGCCAACTAGGCTAAATACAGCCAAATTTTGGTCGCGGTTGTCTCGGCCGAATACGGTCAAATTTTGTCTAGGTCAACTCAGCCCAATGCAGTCAAATTTGGGTTGGGGTGTACTCAACCGAATACTTCCAAATTTTGTCCAGGACCAACTGGGCCAAATTTCGACTGGGACTAACTTGACAGAATTCGGCCTAATTTAGCCAACTTTTGTATAGGGTCACGCCAACTCAATCAAATACGACTAAATTTGGGCTAGTCCTTCTCAACCTTTAGCCTAACCTAATCAAAAATATAAACTGGAAATTTGGATTGAATATTTTGGATTATCCATTTTGAAAATCTAGATTTAGAGTATGGATTTACAATCCATAAAATATATAAAATGTAGGTCAGATTAATAAACTAAATCGATCATAATTTTATTCCTACAAATATTTAAAAAAAATGGCATAAATCATTAATTTGTTATAGCATTAGTCCTTAAAAAAAATACAGTAAATTGTTTTGAAATTTTTAATTTATTCGTTAAGTTCTCAAGCGTTAACTATTTTTCTTACTTTGATAATTAAGTATATAATAATATTATCAATTATTAAGAGTGACGTTACACCCGGGGCAATAGTGTCAATTCGAACTCACCCTCAATTCGTATTCCCCACGCATACCCCAATTTCCCTGCGTCTCAACGCAAGGCAACGCAAATTCTTCATTCGTGAACCAGAAACGGAAAGAGGAAAAGAAAAGCAGTCTCGGCGGCGCGTGAGGATCAATTGTTAGGGTTTCGAATCGAGGATGCCGAAGAACAAGGGAAAGGGAGGAAAGAACCGGAAGCGTGGGAAGAACGAGGCGGACGACGAGAAGCGTGAGCTCGTCTTCAAGGAGGACGGCCAGGAGTACGCGCAGGTGCTCCGGATGCTCGGAAACGGCCGCTGCGAGGCCATGTGCATCGACGGAACCAAGCGGCTCTGCCACATCCGAGGCAAGATGCACAAGAAGGTCTGGATCGCCGCCGGCGACATCATCCTCGTCGGCCTTCGCGACTACCAGGACGACAAGGCTGACGTCATCCTGAAGTACATGCCGGACGAGGCTCGTCTCCTCAAGGCCTACGGTGAGCTTCCTGATAGCACCAGGCTCAACGAGGGTATCGGCGCTGGCCTCGACGAGGAGGACGATGGCGCTGGCAATGATTATATCGAGTTCGAGGATGAGGATATCGATAAGATTTGAAATATTAGGGTTTCGGTTACGGGTTTGGGCTTTTTTTTTTTTTTTTTTTTAATTGAGATTATATAATTTTTATGATGTGGTGCTGATGGAATTGGATGTAGGTGGTGTTAAGGTGTTGTCTGTCTGTGTACTTTGCCAGATATGGATGGTGAGTGTTAATGAAATAAGATAGCCTGTTATACGGTGGTATACTTATATTGTTCTGTTCTGTGTTTCTTGATTGATTCCTTTGTTCTTTTTTTGTTGATCTGATTGTGAATGAGACGGATTAGTACATGCTTGGATGACGATTTCGAACGTGCTTTTGGGAGAAGGTTGTTTATTGTATCTTTTATTCTGCCCGTACTTTTGGAAGGGTTACCTAAGCATGTACTTCTTTTTGTGTTTTGATATGTTTGGATTCACCTCTAGCACAGGGTTATCCAAAAAGTACTCAATTTGTGAACTTGTCTAGAGGATGGAAGCATTACGTTTGGCATATAAAAGTTATAACCATTAATTCTTGAAAGTCATGTACGGAACGGGAGATTTATAACCATTTACTTTTGAAAATGAAGTTTGAAACTAAAATTCATATCTAACACTTGAAACGAACAAGCTGTTGGGAGTACTTTTGGTTAAGGTTTTTAATTTCATGGTTTCACAGGAGATTGCGAACATGAGTGACCGATGTGGCTGTAGTTACAATTTGAGGATTATTGTTCAAAACCTTGGTTTTGGTTTAGTTTTGAAAATGTCTTTGATTTAGTTTTGAAATGGGATGAAAATGCCTTTGACTTAGTTTGAGGCGTTTATTTTCTTTTTTTATTGAAGATGTAAAGGGTGTTTGGATCTGTTCTCCTGGTCCATTTGTCTTTGTTTCTCCACATGAAGTTTGGTTTGGTTGTAATTCTTGTTAGGGTTTTGAAGGAGTTACGTTTGTGTTGGTGGCTATAGTTTGATATGTGAAATCATTTTGTTGTTGTGCAAAATTAGCGATAGGAGTTTTCAGTTTTTGTAGTCTTTCATAGTTAGTTGTTAGTGTATTTTTCTGTCCTTGGAGCTAGTTTTTCATAGGCTAGTTCATTTAGGATATTGTCCTGTATAGAATGTTAGCAAGGAACTTTAACTGTTCTGTTTCAATTATAATGTTTCACGGATCCTTCTGTATGTCATGCCAATTTGAGCAAACATGGCCCAATCCGTTATGAACATAGTCCTGCGGCAGAGTACTCTTATTCTACCTGTTAGATATGTGATGAGATTTTATTTCATAGGCAGTTGTTTGTTGGAGTGGTTGATTTTAAGTAAACGACCAATTTGATATTATTAGGATAACTCCCTCTTCAAGGTATATTCATTTAAGCAGTCATAAAAGTACTAATACATAGTCGCTTAAATTTTGTAAAACCCTTCAAATTAGTCCCTAAACTTAATACTCTTAAAGAGTTTTATCATTATAATCGTATTATGGACTATTTGTCTGTCTAATTTTCTGCTTGGTTCTATTTTGGTGTGGGTGTAAATTATGAAATGTATTTTTGTGGTGATTAATGTTGTGGAACTGGGGTACCATCCAAAATATAGCTTCCTCCTGTTATGGAAATATGAATAGAGATTATATGATACTTAATCCAGATCAGACTGCAGTAGCTATATAGGAGGAACCCCCTTCATAATAAGCAAGGATTTTAAGAACACCATATTGTTAAGCTTATTACTAGCAGCTACTGCAGTGTGATGAAGATATAAAGAATGAACAGCTTTTAAATGTCAAGTACTAAATTTACTTTTCAAATGTTGTCCCGTGTAAATAATATGATTTTGCCTCGTCCTGAAGCTGAAGATTATGCTTCATTTGTTTAAAATACGAAGTTGTGGCTGCTTCGACACTGAGAATGGTTTCAGGATTTGACCCAGCGAGGCCCAAAATTTTACTCATTCACTTCCCTCAGCAATGATCCTGTTGGTGCAATATGCATTATCTACATTCAATTTACTGAATTTCGGGTCTGTTCGAAAATAAATTAGTTACGTGATATGATTATATATGTACATGTTTCAAAATACGGTACAACCCCACCAAACAAGTACTAATTGCATATCCATCAAACAGGAAAATGTTTGAAATCTAGAACGTTGCATGAAGGCTTTTTCCTAGTCATTCGACGACATCAACAATCGGAAACATATGAATCACTAGAAACATGGATCTTAAAATTGTTATACCGTTATTATTCAAATTTTTGAAAGATAATACAATTGCTTTTTGTAACTTTCCAAAACACCATGAAATTTGTTTCCATTCCCTTTTGTAATGTTTTTTCAAATGATTTTGCATTCTCCTTCCACTATCATGATTTTTGCGCATTTTCCCTCCATTATCATCTTGGGTAAAATTTAAATATAAGACATATTTAGATTAACCATTTAAGATTTGAATTGTAAAATTATTTCCTATTAAAAATATTAATATGGTATAAAATTTAAAATTTTGGATCTTAAGTCCTCCAATTATAATCTTAAAAAATATTTCTACTTTCAAGTTCAAAATGTAAAGTAATTGTAATAATTAAATAAAAGCTTAAGTTTTGAAAGGATAAAATATAAATAAGAAATGTTTTATAAAACTCATGACATGAAATTTACTAAAAAAAATAAGACTTAATGACTCTTAACATTAAGGTAGTATGAACAAAATTTAAGAGTAGAAATAAAAAAACAAAATGATTTTTTTATGAATTAGAATAAAATTTTTTATAAATTAAGATTAATTTATTGACAAATCAAAAATAAAATTTTAGATGAAGATATATAGAAGAAATTTTACAAAATTATTTTATATATGAACTAAATTTAATTTATAAAGAAATTCATTTTTTTCTTATTTTCTCTCATAAAAAAATGTTTATAAATAAATTTATCGAAATATATCTTACCAAAAAAGGACCCTAACTAAGATATTTCAAATTATTGTTATAATAAATCAGAAGAATAAATTCATCTTAATAACTTAAATGAAATAATTTTGAAATATTTTATTTCCACTAAATTATTTAAAAAAACTCTTAATACAATTAAAAACTTTGGAATTCATAATCTTATAGCATTTAAATTAATTGTAGAAACAATTTCTTAGCTTTTTATGTATTGTCCAAAAATTTATTTATCATAGAATAACATAACATTTCCTTTATGAAGATTATGATATTTAACTATTATTCAAATTAAAGTTGACGACTTAGAGATAAGAGCTTTAGAATATTAGGTGAGAAGTATTATCTATGCTTTTTTATATCATTCAGATGATAATCTCTAAAATTCATTCCATCCAAATGTACAGATAGACGTTAAAAAGCAATCTCTGCGAAAAAATTATTGCAAGAGTATAAACCAAAACTACCAAAAGATTATAAACCTTAACACAGATACCCTTAGAAAGTTCACACCTACATATCTAATACACAACCAATTATACTAAGGTTAACCACCCTCTCATATACTCTTCAATTACAAACTTATATGATGTTTTCAACCATTTCTGTCAAATCTAATAAAATACAGAATTCATGTCCAAGAAACTGACAAACAAAGAATTACTTCTACTCTATAGATGAATTTAGTGACATGTTCTCAGTAGGATCACTCTTTCACTCAACAACAACTGAATCACTTGCACAATTCACTAATTTGACATTTGAATGTTGAATTCCTTTAACAATTAATTTTAATGCAATGAATTTGATTTCAGGTTGTTGTCTCAAACGTTTAATATCAATGCTAATACCAGCCATTCAATATGCTCACTGATCTATCCCTTCTTCCATTTGTTTTTCACACTGTACTATCTCACAAAAAAAGGAAACCAGTTCAACTATAACAATGACAATACAACACACTAAGGTCAATTCACTAATACAATTCAAAACCAACTTTCAAATCGTTCATCTAAAAACAAGGTGAAATGAGATAGAATCATACAATAATTTTCATGAATTGAAATAAAACCATGATACCATTAGTAGGTATTTCATCTCATTCCAATATTTAGAAAAACAACTGAACCCAAGCATAAATTAGAAAACAAGTAAGTTTCATCCAATACCTCAAAATGACAGAAAACAAATCAAAGTGATCATTACAACACATTTCATTTCATTCAATTTCAAACAATGTAAATCAGCTAGTTTCAATTTCAGCCTGTTTCATTTCATCCAACTTCAAACCATCTAAGCCTGCTAACATCATTTCATGTCATACCTCTAAACAACAACAACAACAATAGAAAACATCAGACTAAATATATTTCATTCTCATGACATTACATCCTATTTCATCAGTCAAAAAACCAACCAACATTATTTGCTATTCCATGCCATTCCACCAAACAGTGGACAAAATTCACAAACAAAACCAATTCCATTCACAATACAAAGTCACCTAATCTTCTCCGTTCCACTGATCTTACTAGCAGCTTCCCTAACCTGCTCAATGTAACCCTCAATAGGAGGAGTGAGAGTAGCCATAAACCTATTAACAGGAAAAGGACTCAAATCAGGAACCAAAGCAGCTTCTCTCAACCCTTCAGGCAAAGCCTCAATTGCCTCCTTTTTCATTCTCAAAAGATTCGATTCCGCAGCTTGTCTAGCCCTATGCTTCCTCATCAAAACCCTACTATACTCCTTCGCCAACCTCCTCCCATCTTCAACCGTTAACTCATACTTCGGCAACTTCTCCACATCCACTAACCCCAGAGAGACATAATCCAACCCGGGTGTCCCAATTATCGTGGGTTTCTCCGAAACCTTAAATTTGTCGTCTTTCCTTCTCATCATCTCGATTTCTCGCTTCCGTTCCTTGCTGATGAGCCCCATCTTCTCGCGCTCCGCTTCGCGCTCGCGCTGCCGCGGGGTAAGGTAACGGAGCGGGGTGGGGGCCTGGAGGCACCGCTCGTATAGATTCTCACGCTCTTGGCGTTCGCGCGACATGGGTGGGGCTCCGGTTTGGGATGCGGATCCTGATTTCTTGGTGGTGATGCGGGAGCGTTTCAGGGCTTGGCCCGCTTTGATCTTCGCCTTGCCCTTCGCCGTGCCGCTCACGGAACAGCGCTGGATGAGGTGGTGCCCGGAGAGAAAAGGGTTCGGCTTTGCGAGGCGGAGCATAATTCCGGCGATGGGTCGGTGGTGGTTTGTTCTATACGGACGAGGAAGTTGGTGGTTTGAAGCAAGGTAAGTGTGGGTAGCAGAGTTAGGGCAAGAAAGAGGAACAGAGAGAGAGAGATGGAGGTTAATGGGCCGGCCCAGAAAGAAAATTTTAATGGGCTGGCACAGCATAAAGGACCCAGCTTTCTTGGAGTATTGATGGAGAAGAAATTGGTCTTTTACTTCCTGCACCCCCTCAATTTCTTCACACATTCCAAATTTTCAAAAGAATCATTTTACTCTTACTAAAAGTAACTTCTGAACCACCACGTGTTTTAGAAAATTTTAAAAATAAGTTTTCTTGAAGTAATAGCCAAAAAATTGTTTTTAGTAGGTATAACTGCGTAGGGTTGATTTTGGGAGGAGTTGAAATTTTGATCGAGATGTGGATTTAGAAGATAGGGAAGTAGCCAATGAGAGAGCGAGGTTAGTCCACGTGTCAAGATGTTGGAATATTGAATTAAGGTAGTGGATAACAAGTCAGTGTAAGCAACATGTTCTTCTCTATTTTGTTTTATTTATTTTTTTTTATAAAAGTAAATATCTATTGAATTTGAATAGAAAGAAGAAAGTGAGACCAACCAGAGTGCCAATTTCTCGGTTTGGGGATAGATAGAGTGATACCCATCACACTGTTCATATTTCTCATATTAATTAATAACAATAATGGCAGCGGCGGCGGCAGTGACGGTGCTACTCCCACCTAGGATTCCGACCACCACCAACGTTACCCGCTGTTCTGCTTTGCCTTATCTGCCTCCACGTGTAACCAGCACCAGCACCACCTTGTTCTCACCTTCCCTCAACCACTTTTCAGGTTCCCTTTTCCTCTTTTTCCTTGTTCGTCTCAAAACTTTTAATCTTCAGGAATATTGCGTTTTTCTAATTACTTGTTTTTAGAATTTGTAACAAAGAAAAAGAAAAAAAAAACGGCCTTTCTTTTTACATTTGATATGCATTTTACTTTTTCTCTCGTTTTCTATTTGGTGTGTCATTCTCCTTGTTAGTCTTAATTTGGAAATCTTGTTTCCTCCTAAGTTAATGTACAAAAAGATGTAAACTTTGGTGGCTCCAAACAATTGGGTAGAAATTTTTTAATTGGATTGATTTGATTTACTAATGGGGTTGGTTAGACTTCAATGAAGTGACGAACCACGTTCAAATTCCTTCTGGGTGATGGCCAATGTTTAGTTTCCGACCATCGAAGATTGGTTTTAGTAGGAAATGGATAAGGAAACAGGGTTTCATTTGCATAAACTCATGAACTATTGTCATATATAGTATGTTTGTATTTTTACATTGTTATATCTTTAATTTGACGCCTGTCAGCGCTAATAAGCTGTTTTCCAATTCTTTTATCTTGTCCTCTCCTGAAATAATTTATCTCACTTCCTCTTTGATGTATTTTAATCCTTATTAACTGATTACGTAGGAGTGTTATGTAAGTATCTAGTTTGAACTTATTCCATGTTTGATCATCCCTGTCCAAGGTGATGTTCATTATGTAACGGAAACACTTCTGCATTTTGAAATTGATGAGGGTAGTAAACATCTTGTAGTATTGAGTGCTTACACTTGGCCAAATCAAAGTCTAATCCAGAAAGTTAAGTAGTTTCTGCAATGTGAATGGGGTAATTCATGCCACCACCAATTAATACTTGTCCAAGAGTCTTAACACTTGATTACTGTAGTTGGTTAAGCCTTCTGTGTCTGTAATTTTACTAACCTTTAGGACTAGTAATTTGCCTATTCAATGTTAATGTTATTTCTTCATATTTTTTTTGTTCATTTATCTTATAATAATTCTAAGGTATGTCTCTTTTCCTTTTTCAGTGTCCCGAAAATCTTTTCTGCTTCAGACCAGAGCTTCTTCAGAGGAATCATCATCAGTAGATGCCAATGAGTTATTCACAGATTTGAAGGAAAAGGCAAGAAGTTTACTACTTGGCTGATTTCAGCAATTTGGTTTTGTCCTGAACTTCCTTTTAACAAATCCACAAGCATGCGCTTTCTCCTCCTTGCCAACCCTTATTTTACACAATGTTTGGTAAAAACTCATTTTTTAACCAAGTGGAAATAATATCCTCCATTTATCATAATCAGTGGGATGCTGTTGAAAACAAGTCCACAGTGCTTATCTATGGTGGTGGGGCTTTAGTTGCTGTTTGGCTATCTTCCATTCTCGTGAGTGCAATCAACTCAGTTCCCTTGGTAAGCCTTCACTCTTTATGAATATAATTCACTTTTCCCTTATTGTATTATCACTTCTGGTTATATATTTCTGAGTACATCATCTATATAAAACCTTGGTGAACCGTTCTGAAATAGTACTATTTATGTTTCAGCTTCCAAAGATTATGGAGTTGGTAGGTCTAGGATACACTGGATGGTTTGTCTACCGATACCTTCTGTTCAAGGTAAGTAACACATCATGAATACTTCACTATTTTATTTTACCATGGCTCAGGAATTTGGATTCTCTGCTGAGTTTTCGGCTGGTTTTGATACACTTGTACGTTTTGTTTTCAAATTTTTTCCTTTTGAGTGCTATGATGTTTCTGCATAGGATAAATGAGCTATTGAATGAATTCAAAAGTGATTGAATGATAACTTTTTTACCAAGACGCTTACACTTTTATACCTCTGCAACAACACATGTCTTGTTCAGTGTACATCTTACAAGTGATTATTTATGTGTATTTTCTATACAGTCTAGCAGGAAGGAGCTAGCTACAGACATTGAGGGACTGAAGAAGAAAATTACCGGAACTGAATAGAATGGTGTTAGCAAATACCAAGTGAAGTTTATCATGTGTGAGCACCATTTGTTTTTGTTTGCTCTTATCTGCTGTATAAGAGTGGTATGTATCCCTTGAAGTAGAATAGAATTCCTCTCAACCTCTATTGCCCCTGTAATGAACCCATTTCATTGTTAAAATAATGTAGCAAATTTTATGTATATGGCTCTGAATGGAACCATTATCTCTTCACTTCTTCCCTGTGTAAGAAATTTGAGTGATATATGAGTATAGAAGGAGGAATTATATCATATATGGGACCAGTTTTTTCTGTGTTTAGACCATGATAGATTTAAGATAATCACTTGTAGTTTTTAAAGCAGATAATTTGCTAAAAATTAAACTTTAATTCAATGATGTATAAATGTTACAGCAAGCGTAAAGTAAATGGGGAATTTACAAATTAATTTGGAAATTTAGCATTTTTTTTTGTTATTTTTAACCACTGTCCATATAAAAAAATATATTCTTATTTAAGTATATACTATAATCGTTTTCATAAGTTAATAATGAGAAATACTAATTTAGATATTTTTTAACATGTGGATGGAAATAATTTTTGTGTGTGTATGCATTGTTTACAGGCAATTTCTTTTGTCGAAGTTAATTTTATTTGACACATGTTTGAGGTGATGAATAGAATTATCTCTTCCATGCAAATGGTTTTTTTATTAAAAAAGTGAACTACAAACTAGTATTTCATCTTCTAATCTAATACTATATACAATTCTAAACTAACAAATGGAAAGTTTTTCCATTAAATAATATATCTGATCCAATTCAATTCAAAATTTTCATTCTACAACAGGAAAAAGTGCTAACGTGTCAATCAAAGAAAATTTTCAGCTTTCAAAAAATAATTCAAAATCCGAAAGTTATCTCACCTTTTTTTTTCTGTATCTCTCTCTCTTTTCTTTTTCGGTCTTTCTCACTCACACACACTCTAGACTCTTGCATGGATCTTTTCCTCTCAGTTTTTTATTCTCATATTCATGACCATCGTGACCAACAAGAAAAAGGTAACAACTTCTCATTTCCATTTGTTTTCGTTCTTCTACCATTCCTCAGATCTATTTTTTTTTCTATCATTTTTGTGTTTGGTGGATATTTTTTTCTGAGAGCTACTTATTTTTGTTATATTTTTTTGTTTGATGAATGTTTTGCTTACAGATCTACTTTTGTTATATGACGAGATTGGTTGGATCAAAGATTTTTTCTCAGATTTGGTGTTCAATGTATATTTTGTTTTCATATGTTCTTTTCTTTTGGTTTGGTTGATGTTTTGCTGTGAGATTTTTCAGCACCTTTATAAATACAACGAAGGTAACAACTTCTCATTTTCATTATTTTCATTTTTTTACCATTTTCTCATATCTATTTTTGACGAGATGTTGGATCACTATTTTTTGTCTCAAAGCTTCTTCATCACCTTCACGAATAAGAAACAGGTAACAAGTTCCCATTTGTTTTCGTTCTTCTACCATCTTCTCATATCTACTTTTTTTCTATCATTTTTGTGTTTGATGGTTATTTTTCTCTTAGATCTACTTATTTTTGTTCTAATATTTTGTTTGATGAATCTTTTGCTTACAGATCTACTCTTCTTTGTTGCCGACATTGGTTGGATCAAGCTTTTTTTCTCATATCTGTTGTTGGATGAATATTTTTTACTCATATCTACTTTTCTTTTGGGTTATTTTTTGTTCTGACTTCTTCATGACCTTCACGAATAAAAGAAGGTAACAAATTCTTATTTTTTTACGTTCTTCTACCATCTTCTCATATCATCTTTTCTCATTTGTTTTCGTTGTTCTACCATCTTCTCAGATCTATTTTCTTCTATCATTTTTGTTTTTGATTGTTATTTTTCTGTTAGATCTACCTATTTTTGTTCTATATTATTTTCTTTGATGAATATTTAGCTTTCAGATCTACTTTTCTTTGTTGTCGATATTGGTTTGATCGAGTTTTTTTTTTTCTCAGATTTGTTGTTCGATGGATATTTTATTCTCATATCTTATTTTCTTTTGGTTTATTTTTTGCTATGAGATTCTTGATGACCTTCATGAAGATCTATCTTATTTTCTTTTAGTTTATTTTTTGCTATGAGATTCTTGATGACCTTCATGAAGATCATTTGTAAAAGGTTTGATTTTTACTGGACTAAAATCATTCTCCTTTTTTTTTAAAGTTTTTTTTTTCATTTATGTGTTGTGTTTTTTATGTGGGTTTTTTTTCTCACATATTAACTTTAACTTTATTTTTGTTTTCGAGATGAATGAAATCTTCAAGGAGAAAACGAAAGATCTCTTCAAAGCCAAAGGCAAAGCTATCAAGCACGAATAACGTTTTTAAAAGGTTTATTTTTCTTCATTTTTATTTTTTAGATCTCAGTTTCAAAACTTAATGTTTTTTCTACCATCTTTTTTTTTTCACAGGTAAGATTTTATCAGGATGTGTCTTCAGTTGACCTCTTCTTCTTTTCACATCCATGTCTTCTGTTCTTTCCAGATTGATTTTTGATTTTCAATTTGGTTTTTTTATTCATTTTTGTTTAATCCATTTTAATCATACTCAACTCACTGTTTTTGTGTTTTTCTTCATTGATTTGTCAAAGTTGAAGTTTTTCATTATTAAGGTTTTTTCTTTGCATTAAAATCAAAGTTGATCATACTCAACTCATTTTTTTTTTTACTTTTTGTTTAACCCATTAAAGTTTTGTTTTTTATTATTAGGGGTTTTCTTTGCTTCAATGTTTTTTTCGTGGTTTTTACTTTTTTTATTTATTTGTTTTTCTTTTTGTTGTAAAGTGAAGATTGAGGGAAATAGATAAAAATTCCCTTCTGGGGTATTCCGAAGGTGTAACCTAGGCAACGAAAGAAAAAGGGGCCCGATACTTCAACTAGAGGAGCGACCAAAAATCGAATAGAAAAGAAAAAAAGTTTTTTTAATTATTTTAGAGAACGAATTGGGAGACATTTAAGGGACTATTTCAAATAGAAAGAAGAGTATAAGTATGCAAATGAATCTGTCTTGATTCTTT
>Ga0214543_1003361_pt1 | contig 31063 bp, 19 predicted proteins | sample CNSS2metaG_FD_160094 | JGI IMG/M metagenome (GOLD analysis project Ga0214543, IMG submission 160094) | Root nodule microbial communities from cowpea collected in UCLA plant growth center, Los Angeles, California, USA - CNSS2 | ecosystem: Host-associated > Plants > Roots > Nodule | place: USA... | reverse complement strand
ATATATATATATATATATATATATTTTGTCACTAAGAATTTCAGGAAATTATCACACACTAGATGATATTATAAAACTATTATCTTACGGTTTAAGAATTTTCTTTTAAATTTTACTTAAACACCTAAAGTAATTTATCTAAAATCAATATTAAAATGAAAAGAATTGGTGTTTCATAAAATATATACTAAGAACATCCGTGATTTTTTTTTAAACAAACATTGCATTAAGTTAATATATTTAGTTATATATTACTAACTTGAACAAATGTGATGAATTAATCAGTATTGGAAGCTTGGGTAGAGGTAATGCTATGACAGCAGAACAAATTTATGTACAAAATTGCAGCTTCACCAGGACAACAAATGGAGCAAGAATCAAGACATTTCCTGTAAGTTTTCATTTTTTTTATTTTTTAATTCATTTGTGTTTTAGGATTTTCACTTAAAAATCTTGAAATGCAATGATCTTTTATCTTAATAAAATAGGTATAAAGTTTTCTATTCCGTTTCGACTTTACAATAAATAACTAAGTGTTTATATTAATTAAAGTTAAGGGAACAATAACTATATAATTGAAAAAGTAATTAATAACTTTTTTATCTTTGAAAATGAGATATAAGTAGACAAAAATTTCTTCAATATCCTACAATTAAAAAAAAGATATATACAAGGGTGTATTTCAATTTGTATCCTATACCTATTATGCTATAATCACATATAACATGTAATGTAATTTTAAATTTTGTTCTTAAAAAAAATTTTAAAATTTAATTTAATTTTATAAAAATAGACAAGTTAAATTAAAATGATGAATTAGTGTGGTTTATAATCCTTGACCTTCCAAGCTAGCGATAAGGGTTTGATTCATGCTACGAATTTAGATTCTTGTTAGATTTTTTTGTTGTTGTTGTTTATCTACTGTGACTCATAAATGGATTACCACTAATTTTGACATTTTAAAATATATTAAAAAGATACTTTAAGTACTGACATAATATATTTTTAATATTCAGCAGAGAACAACATAAAAAAATCAATAGAGAATCTAGACTAGTTATGCTACCTGCTTATATTTTCTATTTAAATCTATCAACTTTCTTCTTTAATAAATCTAGAATTTTTAAAGAATTTTCAATTCTTTATTTTTTATTTCTTAATTTAGTTTTAGTTATATATATTTAATTACATTCAATTGATTTATCTCTTTTATTTATTTTTAGTTAATAATATAAAATAGAAATGTTCATTGTCTAATGGATAGGAGAGAGGTCACTCTCTCTGTCTTAAATAGTAGGAATACGACAATCCAAGGACACTAAAATTCAATATCCAATAAACTTTGTTAATATAAATTTTTAATAATTTTGATATCATCTTAATTGTAATTGTGAACTTTAAGTCTAATCAGACTTATAAAACTAATTTCTAAAATGATGTGTACAACACCTATTTACATGTAGTGTAATCCTTTAAGCAATATCTTCCAGTAATATTGATTAATTAGATATGTGCTTGATAAAACTGATAATAAAATTATTCTAAGGAATTTTGAGATTATGGACAAACAAAAACTAAAGAATTAAAAAAAAAACCTTAAATGATTTTTCTTCGTTATTTCTTAGCATTTGAAAGGAAGATTTCATATATTGTTAATTTTTTTTTTTCCAGAACGGACCAGGTTATGCAAGAGCAATCACTTTTGAGCAAATTACATTGATAAAAGCTGGCAACCCAATAGTTATTAACCAATTCTACAATGATCCTTCAACGGTAATCACTCACTTAACTCAATTAATATTTTAAACGTTATAGAAAATATTACTAACTTTTCAATAAAGTCTTTGTCGATAATTAATTATTTATTTATTACTTATAAGAGTTGTATTTTTTTTTTTTTGGAATAATTAGTGGGGAGAAGTTGAAGTGAGTGAAATCACATTTCGTGATTTTAATGGAACATCAGCGTATGATAAAGCTATTACCTTAAATTGTGATCCACAAGGTTGTTTCAACATTACATTGGATCAAATTAACATTGTCTCTTCTAAAGGAGGAAAACGAGTTTATTGTTCTGGAAGGAACGTCCATGGAACAGCTACATCTACCTACCCAAACTGTTCTTGCTTATCGTCATGAATTATTTCTTTCTTGCCCTTGTTCGTGCAGATATATGCACAATAATTATATACTATATCATATGCTTGAAATTTTAATGTAAGTTTACATATGCTTTTAGAAGAATTAAAAACTCTTTGAGATAAATTTTACAATTTAAAGTCTAATTTGACCTTATCGAATCGATTAATTAAATGATATTTGCATTCACCTATCTATCTATCTATATATATATATATATATATATATATATATATATATATATATATATATATATATATATATAAAAATAAAATTTTAAACATAGTAATCTTAAACCAACAAATAATAGTGGTTTTTTAATCCACGGATCTACACTCGTAACATAAAATACAAGACAATACATTCCTAATTTTGCCAATGAATTTCAAATGATAAGTCAATTTGTCCTTATTTCGGGTTTGGGTTTGATTAAAAAAAATGTAGTTTTTTTTTTTTTTTTAAATATGAGTTAAAATCAACCTAGCATATCAAACGAAATCGAGTGGAATTGGTGTTGGCTTGACGGGTAACCCACAAACAAGAATACTTATATTATTTTTTTATCACTAAACCCTTAATCAGTGAGTAATTTAGACACTAATTTCTTTGATAGTCAAAACTTTAGTAGCTGATGTTAGTATCTAATTTAGAGTCTAATTGGTCACTAACAATAATTTTTTTATTCATAATATTAATTATTTTAGAGATCAATAATTTTTAATTTATAGATTAGTATCTAAATTTGCACTATTGTGACCAATTATTTTTTGTCTCTAAAATTAGTTGTCACTTAAATATTTTCTTGTAGTGAATAACATTGGATTGAAGTTTTATCACCATGATCTCATTTATAGTACACATTCTCTTTTGAGGAATATGATGTCATCACTTAAGAGCTTCGTCCTATTCTTTCGAGGAGCATAGAAGGGTGTCAAAGTAAGTCAATCCAATTGATGACTCCAAGCTTCATAGAATGATGGAAGGAATCTTAGGTGTGGAGGATTAGCGGAAGCAATTTGAGAAGATATGTTCAACATAATGGTGTGGAAGGGAGCTCTCTAGAAAGGTTAAGCCAATTCTAGATGAAAGGGGTTGGAGGAAGCTCTTGCCTAATTGACTCTCAAAGAAGAAAGGTTTCTGGAGTAATCTTGACAGAGGTTTCTTACTATATTTAAGAGTGATTTACAATTGAGTAAAGACTTCAATTTATAGGAGTGGAGGTGATAGAGGGTTATCCATAGATACAAATCAATAAGAATTTGAAGAGGAAACTTTGCAATTCAAAGGACCTAGGATAAGATCAAGAGTCAAAGAATTAGAAGACCATATCCGTGTAAAGCTTATGATGTTCCAAGAAGTTGGGGACTCGAAGGACATGAAGATCATGGCTTGGAGTACACTTAAAGAATAATTTTTTTGTTTTTCAACTTAGTAAGTTCACTAGGTGACTTGGTTTGTTAGGCGAGCATTTAATTATCGTTTTATTGATCAAAAGTCTCGTTGGGTGCCAATTGTACGTCTTTTACATCTTTGGATGATGAGTTCGTTTTTGTTTTTGTTTATGAATTTCAATTAGTTTTTGGGGAAACGTATTTGGACTTTCTATGTTTTCTTAAACTTATGTGTTTATATATAGAGGTACCAAAAGCTTATGTAAATACTTTTAATCATATATTGAAGTTTGTTTTATTATAGAGATGATTCTCTTTGTTCTTTGCTTAGGCCTTAGGTTCTTATCAAAGATTGATATCTTTATGATGAATCTTCCTTAACTTATCAATCTTATTTATTGTGACGTCTATATCATCGGTTCTTATCAAAGAGTGACTTGTGGCAAATCTTCTTTTACTTGTCAATTTGCTAGATTGTGGCGTATATCTTCGGTGTTCTTTATCTGATTTTCTTGTTTATATTTCAGAAGGAATTCAAAGTCAAAAACTATCTTAGTCTTTCTTAGATAGGATCATATCATTTTTTTATTCAAAGGAAGGTTTTGGTTTGGATTTTTTCTTAATGATACAAATATAAATTTTAATATCTTATCTGATATCATTATCTTTGTACCATATGAAAAAAAACTATTTTTTTTTAATATTTGTGTTCGTGGTGTTCTTCAATTTAAATTGAGAATTTCTACATTTGAATTGTAGAAATTATTTGTTTTTGTATTTTTTGTTTCAATTAATTATTTTTAGCATTAGAAGGGTTTTCTATTCGTAAATTAGGGTTTCCTAACAACATACTATTGCTCATCGAGCCCGTAATCTCGCCAAGCAAGAGAAGTCAGAGAGAACTGCTAGCTAGCGACCTCATCCTTGCTTAGCCAACAAGTCTTCTTGCCCAGCGAGTCTTTTCTACAGTCGTGTATATTCTGAATTATTGTGTTTGGACAGCAAAATTAAGAAGAAAAATTATTGGAAGTAAGGATCTAAAGTAAAAGAATTGGAAAGAGTCCAATGCATATAGATTATGTTGGACTATTGTTATGATTGTTAATCTATTGAATTATTTTCAACCAATTTTCTTAGGGTCTCCACGTTATCTCACTGAACTCATTTGGTAGTCCTTTTTATTGTTTTTTGTATTCTTTAAAATTCTTTGAAGTTTTGTCTAGAAGTTTTGCATTTTCTTGGCCTCTTAAGTGAAATTTTAGATTTCATTACGTTTAAGCCACTGAAGATCTTTGTCAAGCGCTAAAGGAAATTTGAGTGGTAAAAGGAAAGAGAATATATTTGACAAAAAGCCTACAAGTGTGATACATGAGTGGATTTAGAGTGAGTTTCTAAATTTTTTTTATTGTATTTGTTTCACTAATGTTGCAGGAATATGTCTACTTCACCAAAAAGTGATATTATTTCACCTAAGACCGCAACAATGATGAGGAGGACAAGGAGTGTGAAGTACCACCTTTGGGGGGAATCTTTTGATGGTTAGGAGGTTGTTGGGTAGTATGAATAAGGAAAAAGATGGAACCCAAAGAAGGAATATTTTTCATTCTAAATGTATGGTTATGGGCAAGGGGTGTGCAAACCTCACCTCATAACAAACTGATTTTGTAGGGTTGAGTTGCTTAAAGTCCACTTTTTAACATGTGTTAGAGCTTATCGATATGTATATGCCTTTGCATGAGGGGTGTGTTGGAAGAGTCAATTTATAATATATAAGTGAGTGTAACCTTACCTTATAAGTTGATTTTGTAGAGTTGAATTAGGCTTAAAGTCGACTTTTTAACAATTCATATTGAATATTGAGTTAAAAACTTACTTTGAGTAGAAAATAATACCAAAAACACTTATATGATGCTATATTATGTGGTGTATTTTCTTCGGGTGAACATTTTGATGCTACTTTACACTAAAAAACATGGCTTTAAAGCTGTACTTTGTATTAAAGAGACAACAAATTACTATGATTCTACAAATGAAAGCTTTAGTTTTCACTGTACCAAGAGATAGAGCTTAGAAGGAGATATACATCATCAATATATTTTTTATTTTACCTTTAAAAATGCCTCTCTCTGCAAAGCAACATTGGCAATAAACCAAGATTTGTAAAAAATGACAGAGAACAAGAAAAAAGATAAGGAAAAATGTAACAAAAACTTTGAGCATGTTGGAACAAAGGGGAAAATATCCTCATGTCTAGGTTCTTCTACTTATTATCCTGCAAATAAGTTGTCCAACTTCTTCACCACAATCTTCCTGCACATGATGACCAGCCTACAAAGTGCAGAGAAGTTAATTCTACCTTTCTCCTTTGAAAATAGCATAAGATTTGTCAATAAAGAAAGTCTATGTTAAAACAAATCATTAGTTAATACTAAAATAATTTCCATATTTATTTTTAAGTATTCAAGTTGAAGCAGTTATAGTGCAAAGGAAACCTTTGTACTGCACCTAGTAACTATGTTCTGTTTTCTACATGTTGATGCTATGAAGTTGCCTCAAGCATATATCAGATAATGAATCTACCTAATTACCGACAAAGTGATTTTATGTTGTTAAGAAAGGGAACCAAAACATCCCAATGACTCACCAAGGGAATTTAGAAATTGGCTTACACTAAAGAAAAAAAAATCAATATCTAACTTTTTTATTAGATTGAGAAACTTCAACACCCCAAAACTATTTGAGAATGGAATTCTACCACCATTAGCAATTCTGACATCATCAAATGATGGATGTCAAACCACATAAGAGAATGACATCATTTTCAACTCAAAACCTTAAAGCAATGTGTTTGTGGATTTTCTACCTTATATGTTACTCAACTTTTTCATTTTTACCTGATGTGAACTTAGATTTACACTTAAATTTCCAACAAATAATATATTGTCATAACTGCGAATTTATATTTTGGTTTGCCTTCCTAAAAGTAAGCTAGGAAAATTACAGATTGATTTGTTATCCTTAATTGTATATTATAGGATTCCTAAAAGAGCCTAAAAACTCAGACATTAGGATATTTGTAATTATGAGTGATAATTACCTATCGTTATTTATAAAGGGAACAACAATACAGAAAAGGCATAAAGCCATTTTTTCATGACAATAAGTGTTTTGTGGAGATTCAAAGTTCACTGAAGGCCTTTTAGTTGTATGAGAACTGCATATCTTTGCAACAACAACAAATCAAGTGAGGAATGATGGTCACAAACAACACTCCAGCAACTAGAAAGTGAATAATGAATTTACCGTAGGAACTTCAATGAGTTTGTGGTTGGAATCCTTGCTGAAATCCTCCACTCCATCATAGCTCAACCAACGGTCTCTTTGGCCCCAACATATTGTGGTTCGAACTTTCCAATCTTTGTCCTTCAGTATTCTATGCATATCCTCAACATATCTCTAAAGGAAAAAGTGAATCAAGCAAACACCACAATCTTAGTAAATAGCAGAAAACAGTATTTTATATGTATATTTTCTGCACTAAGAATGTAACTTGCTACTTTTGAGTTACTAAGGAACTAGAAAAACTTGGGATAGTGTTTTTGACAGTGCAGTACAATGATCTTTGCATTTCTGAATTTTGAACAAAAAAAACTAATGTATATATGGTATCCAAATTTTGAACAAAAAACCATTAACTTCCACTTATATATGGTATCCAAATTCTGAACTCCAGAGAAAAACCAAACCAAAGAACAAAATTTTGTTAAAAGCCATCGTAAATTTTAAGTGCTAAGCTATATAGCACGGATACTAACACAGACACCAAACAAGACATGGACACGGAATTTAGATCCAATCAAAACATAATGAAGACAGAAGTTAATGCTCTGAAAAAGTAGTTATAGAAATAACCTTATACTTTTCTAGTACTTCATTAAGGGACTGTTTGTAAAAACTAATAGAAATTACGGCCAAAGGAATAAAATAAAGCTATACATACTAATATAGAAAAAAATGTTCATTCAATTTGGTAAGTTTCGAAACACACCCTTACTCATTGACCACTGTTTTCAATACATTAGAGAAAAATACATGTGAATCAATAGAACCGATTCAATGAATGTAAATTTTCACCTTGAGGTCTTTGGACATGTTCCTGCTAATTGCATTTAGTGCAAAGCCTGAAGAACCAGATGTAAGATAGGGACGTCTATAGACCATTGCATCTTCTTCTTTCATTTTATAGGGACCACAGCTTGTTAGAGCATTGTCACTGGCCCTTAATGGATCCTGATTATGCATAGATTATATAAATAAAACCTTTAAGAACCTACCAAACTATTAATTCAAGTAAAAGGCCACATTCAAACCTTAAAAAGATCTATTCAGATTTTATACCTGTGAAAATATTTCACCTAGCAGAAAGTTGCTGAAAATGGACAATGTTGATGGGAGCTTTGCATGTTTAGCTGTTAGCTTATAAAATAAGAAGGAATTCAAGGTGATAACTGTTAAGAAGTACATAGGAAGATACTTCAGATAGATACTGATATTAAAATAGAATGAAAATGTAAAGTCAAGAAACAAGTTCCTTTTACAAGAAAAAACTAGAACAATGATGTGTGAAGTTTCTAGAATATGAAGAAAAATGAGGTTGTATGACACTGAACTAAGAGAAACTTATCCTTTGATTGATGATGTGATGGTGGAATGAGTTATTATTAAAATGTAATGCAAATTCTCGAACATTGTAGAAAAGTCTGAGATAGAAAGTAAAATTTCATAAAATTCTACACAGGTAAAAAGTCTAGAACTTTCCAAGTAAGTCTAGCTAGCATTTTCTAGAATAATCATGTAAGTGAAATGAGGTCTATAAAGTACCCATGTGCACTACTATTTGATGTAAAATACAACACACACAACTACAAAATACACTTCTTCCAACTACTACTTTCACATTCTAGTGTCCCCACAATTTTCTTTATCCCATCAACTATTCTTTTCTAACTTCAAAATACTGACAGTTCTATAGTAAGATAAAGTTGAGTTTGATGGTTAAAACAAACATACAGGTGGATTAAGGAGTATTAAGTTGCTGAGCTTGTCCTGGTGGATGCTAGCATACTTAACTACAACTGGCGAAAAATATCCCTGTGAGCAAAAAAGATTAAAGAATTTCCTATCACATGTCAAAGAACAGCTAATTTTGGTAACAAGATTGATGCTTTTTTTCAACTCAGGCAAACTTACCTGGACAACAAGTGAGACTTTAGTAGCAGCTAGTTCATCAATAAGTGACTCCAATGATGACACATATTCTGCAGGAAAAAACAAAAACAACACATTCTAGACATTTGTTTGTCAAAACATGAACTTTCATAAACCACCGGTTACTATTTAAGATTGTTTGAGACACTAAAGAAATTACCATCTAGAGTGTAGTCAAACCCATATCTGGGTTGGGGCTTATCAGAAAACCCGAATCCTGAGAGAAAAAAGAATTAATGGAGTGATCATTTCCGATTCTGCACTGGTGAATTAATAAGCTAAGGAAATGTTGGTAAAAGTGTTAAAAAAGAATGAGAAAAACATTAATCCATTTAATGATAAATTGGTTGAACAAAAATTTGTAAACTGGTCATTAGGTACAGATTGAAGCACAAGTCTCCTAAATTAGAGATAAATCAAAGGCTCCTCTTTATGGATAATGACATAATAGTGTTCAATATTAAAGGAACCTCTTGTTCTGAAAGAGATTGCAATAGTTTCAATGAAGAGGAGATTTAAACAGGTATAATATAGTACTTAAAGGTTGATCCAGTGTAGAAGACTAAAGGCATTCTTGTGAAATCCTTTCATGAACCATAATTCTTATAGCATAATCAATTTGGTATGTATGATTAAAATTCCATGAAGCAATCAATGACAAAGCATAGCTCAGAAAGAACCCAACAAATAAAGTAAGAGCAATTTTAAATTCGATAAATTGAAATTGTGATCTTACCTAGCCAGTCAAAGGCTATGGCATGATAGTCCTTGGAGAGTACCGGAAGAACTTTGCGATAAGAATATGCCTGGCAGCATCATCAATTTACCAGTAAAAATTTGTGGTTTCTCAATATATATGACTTTTATTATAACCACTATTTAATAGCTTAAAACAAATTCAGAAAGACTTTGTGTCTGTCTTTTAATGTTTGCGTATTCTCTTTACAATTGTTTCACGCATCTATAGAGTCATGAACATGCATTCAACTTCTGATAGAATTCAAATCAGATTGTGGTTTGTGGACAAAACACAAGAATGCCTTGATTACAATTATCTGTTAAAAATAACAAAGAAAACAAAAGCAAACTAATCTTATTCTCATATCATCACAATTTAAAATTAAGAAAGCACGGATTGAAAATTCATATAATAACACAGTTCTAGAGGCCCTATGTTACATTAGTGTTAATTAATGATGCTCACCTGTGAAGGAAAACCATGGATTAGTATCACTGGTGGATTATCAGCACTCCCACTTTCAACACAAAACCATCTATCATGTAAAATCATATTGACAAAATATGGTTCAATTAGTATTCCAGAAAATAATATAACTTGTCATTTCTATTTGCAGAAAAGTCCTACAAATTCAAATAAGTCTTAAGCATTATGTGTTTATTGTTGTATATATGTTTTCTTTTTCTGAATTCTCCTGGTTCTTCAACAAGAAGATGGAAAATCATTGGACATGTAAAAGTAAATCTAGTTTACCTAAACCGATCGCCAGTAGCTTGAGAACCAGCACCCATGGCAAGTCCAAAAATTGGATCTTTTGCCTTTTCACCAGCGCCAGGAATTGAATAGGCTTTAACCTGATAATATATCAGAAAACTGATGGTAAATCCAAAAGAATGGCTTTAAATAACAACATTGCAACCTCAGGGAAGAGAAGCTGAAACAACATAACGAGAATTTCCTCCATATCAGTTTGTGTGAGTTAAATGTCTCATGTTGAATGAAATTGAGCAATAAAAGCAACATATAAGAAGAAAAGACCCACAAATTCAATGTCTTAAAATTTTGAACTAACAGTGGTGTCATGATCTCTTATATATTAGTTTTTTCACAATTCATATGTTTCGAATTTCCCGGTATTTCTTATGGAAAGAACCTTGGAGAGATTGTTGGACTCAAGTGTGAGTTGAATCATACTTCAATATTTTAATCAAAAAGACTAAACCCTTCGTTTCATCCAAATATACAAACACAATCTCTTAGGTCCTCAAAAGATTTTGTCACCAATTGGTGTAACAGCTGATGTCTTCACTTTGGTTCTCCAAACATTTTCTCATAAATTTGGTCCCAAAAGCAAGCAAAATGCAATCAAATCAATTCCTAAATTAGGGTTTCATTACACTCATTGCTTTCAGTCAAGCAAAGAGTGACGAAATCATGACACTTCACATAACTAGAGGATTGAACAGATAACATTTTTTTTTTCAATAAACAAACTTATGATCCCCTGAGGTAGAAGGAGATCACTATGCATAACATTCCTGTAGAATATTATTGGAACGGAACCCCTTTTAAGATTGAGAAATAAAAAGGAAAAGGGTGAAAGTTAATTACTAATTACCATTTTCCCTTGCTTAAACCATTCATCACTTGGACTTGGCCCTTCTGAATACTTTCCTGTCAGAATAGAAGAAACCACAAATTCAAAACAAAATTTTCAAAACCACAAAAAGTATAAGCCTGTGGTCTAATCGGTTTTCCACACAACATACTCCACCGATTAGTTTTTTACCTCCACTGAAAGAGAATCCATCTCCAACAGAAACTGGAGCATCCAGAAGATAATCCTGCACTAGAGCTAACAAACAGTTTGAAACAAAGTTTCAAGAGGCAAAATTGGGAAACCCCATTAACACAAAAAGCGTACTTGGTCATCATTATTGGCACTTGAGCTACAATTCAATTTGAGAGATTTTCTTGAAGAGCATGATTGGAACCTCCTTGCAGCAAGAAATGGTGGAGATGCAGTGGTGGAAGAAGAAGAGTGAAGAAGGTGGGAACGGAAACAGCATGCAGAGCCATAAAAAGCTTGAAGGGCCATAAGAATGATAGCATGAAGTAGGTGCTGCAGTGGTTGGAGAATGAAGAAAGAAAAAATAACTAACTCAAAGACAGTTGGTAGTTTTGATGCAAACATAAAAAATGAAACATTTTGTTTTGTCCATAAATTTAGAAGAGATAGGGATTCTCTGGTCCTCACTCCACCATACTTCTTTCCGGCCTTAAACAATGTTTACTAATAATACCAACTAATTTCTTCTATAGATTAGTTACAGTTTTAATAGATTGTAAAAAGTCACATCATTAATCAATTACAAATATTAAATGAAATAATTATTACAAAATTTTTACATTTTTTTATATATGATATAAGACATGATCGATCAGGGTAGAAAAGATTTTTATATTAATGATCAATTCAAATTTATTATTTTCTTACAAACACTACATTAAGAAAATCCATAAGACACTAATTTTTGTAGTAACTTTTGATGATTAATTATTTTTTATTTTTAAAATTAGTTGCATATATTAATTTTTTTGTAGTAAAATATGAGCAATTTAGGATAGAATATACTAGAAAATTAAGAACAATGTGGCTTGAAGAAAGAAAGAAAGAAAAACAAATAGTTTAAGAGATCAAAATGTTATATTCCTCATAATGATTTAGAGAATATATTATTTTTATTTATAACAAGTAAGAAGTCATACTTTTTGTGTGTCTCTGATTTTTAAGTTTTAAGAAAAATAGATTAAAAGAAATAATAAAAACTACATAAATATTATCATAAAAATTATAAATATTAAGATGAAGAAATGAAAATGAAATTCATAACCATTTAAAAGTCAGTAAATAAAAAATAAATTTAAAATTATGAAATGTAAAAAGAAATCCTTTTTATATACAGATATAAATTATAAAAATTAATATGAATAATTTCATAATTTTATGATAAATAATTATTTTAATTTAAAAATAACTAAATTTAAAAAAACCATTAAATAAAAATTATCAATTTTTTAAAAAGAATCCCTTAAAACTAAAATTTAGCAAATAATTATTTAAGCGTATGATTAAATTATACAAATATAAATAAGTATCTTCAAAAAATCAAATTATAAGAAGTTTGATCTTCTTCTAAGTGGCAAATTTAATATAAGATATAATAAAAGAAAAATAAAAAATGGAGACAGTGAAAATAAAAATGTGTGTATACTATTTCATTTTTTTCTTGAAGTCCCACATTTTCAGTTTAAAATCGAAAATAAAAAATCTTGAAGCGCAGTAACCATATTAGTGGCTTGTGAAAGCTTCACTCACTTCCTTCATCAGACGAAAAAAAAAAAAAACATGGCTTTGCAGTTTCTGAAGCACCCAGTAACCATCTCACGAGGTTTTCACAACGAGACAACGTTAGCTTTTCTTTCTCGGCTTCGAATTCCGAAGCGCCCATTCTCAGGTACACTCTCTATCGAATATCTTCTCAAACTATTGTTGTTGTGGTTATTAGGTCAAAATATAAATTTATTCCCACATCTCTGTTCAATCTGAGGGTACGAATGCTCAAATTTCTCTTCCTACACTCTTTTGAAAGATAAAAAGAAAAAGAACTATTGAAATCTGTAAGTTAAAATTAGTTTATGGATGATTTTTTTTCATTTGTTAAATTTTAGTTTTTAACAAGGAGATAAGCTAATTTAATAATGTAATTTTAGCTTATAGAATCGCCCATTTCATTTTTGTGCTCTTGGTTTTTCATCTAGAAGTGATTATGGAGAAATTATTCCGAAAGTGTTCTGAATTTAATAAGTTTTACTCTCTTCTGTTGAAGTGGGGAGGTTAAATTAAATTTGTCTTTATCAAAATGGTCATCCAAAATTTAAGCATTTTAGTTTATTTGTGGCAAATGTCCGCATGATGACGTTAGGAAGTTTACAAGAAAATACCAATTTGGCAATAGAGTCGTTTAAGAGATTATGGAGAAATTGTTTAAACTTAAGGACCCAAATTGAATTAAGAAAAATTTAGATGGAGGACCGAAGTATATTTTAGCTTTAAAGGAGTGTTAGGAACACTCTGTGAAGAGATACGTAGGAAAAAACCATAAATTTCAGAAAATAGCTAGTATTTCTCTTTAGCCTTATTATTATTACGGGAAAGGTAAACACTTTTGTTTGCGTTTTTTTTTTTTTAATTTTTTGACGAGGAAAATGGAAGTAGAGTGTACAAATACGGTGTATCAATGGCACTTAAAGCGTGAAACAAACCAGATATATGTTGTCTTTGTATGGTCTTGTAAAGTTATCACTAGTGAAAAGAAGCTATGTTCTTGATTCTTTTAAATCCATAATCCGATGATGTCAAATCAATTAATAATTGATGAACGATTAAAAACACAGTTTATAAAAAAAATTACGTATGACTACCTGTCAGATGACTTGGGTAGTCATTTAATTGTCAAAATTATGACTATAGATGGGAAAGACCGAAAATGTTAACGGAGAGAATGTTCAGAGACAGACACCAACTTTTTTATTTCCAATTATAAGATTTTGGAGAATGAAAGTAATTAATCTATATCGTAAAACTACTTTAAAAAGGACGCTGAAATGAAAGAGTCTACAATTACAATGCATCAATAAGACAGTAAGAAATGAAGTGTAAAATAAGAAAAAATGTGTACACTAAAAGTTCGTATCATGTTTATTTATTTTTGTACATAGATAGAATGCTCATTTGTTTGTGGACAAATTAGTTTTGCACAGAATTCCCTCTAAATAATGATCTTGTATATTGTGAAAAACGCGTGTGCACTAATACTTTGCTGTTATTTTTGACGAAATTAACTTTAGTGAGATGGGACAGAGCTCAGATTCCAACTTCTTTCAGGAGCTATGCTACTGTAAAATCAGGAAAGGTTGTACAAGTGAAGAAGTAAGCTTTCGTATCTCAGTTCATTATGTTGATTCTTACATAATCTGCCTGCTTTTGGAGACATTCATCGGAAGAAAGTGGAGTCAGGCTCGAACGATGCTGGTGGTTGCATCATTATGCCATGGTGTTTTGATTTAATCAACATGATAGAGCAAACAAAGCAAATTACTTTGCAGTTATTTAATGGTTTCTAAGTCAAGGCTTGTATAATTGCACTTGAAGTTGCAGTGTTTGGCAATAAGCCTTCTTTCTTTCTTTTTTTTCTAGTTTGGTAGTAATAATATAATGTCATGGTAATTGTGCTTTTAGTTTGGTTGATAATGGTATCACTCACATTAAAGGTGTGATAAGTTTAGTAGATTCTAAAAATTTTGGCAACTCTGGTTCCTTGACCAAACCTATTTAAATGAGCTGTATTGGAGCCAGAGCCTAATAAATAAGGCTTAAGGGCATTTTATTTTAACACTGTGAGGTCAGTTTGGATATAGCTAAGACAAATGATTTACACCGTTTAGCTGGCATTCAGTTTGTTCATAAATGGGGAAGTGAGTTGCTTTTTCTTTTATCAATCGCATCTACTGTTGTCCTTTTGAAGTTTTGACAATACCTTATACAATTTATTTCACTAAATGATGATGCCTCAAACAATCATGGATGCTGCAGATTGTTAGTCTTAAAGGTACAACAGCAAAAAGCCTATCTACTGATTAGTAGTCTAACGTGTTAAAATATTTCCAACACGACATGTACTACTTAGTGAAATATTTTGGATGAAGTATTGCTATATGGCCAAAATTACCTTTAGATGTAATTGGAAATTAATAAATTGAAGAAAGTAAGGACTTAAATGAAGTGATGACTGAGTAAAATCATAATGATTGTTAAGTCTTACTTTGTCTTTACTTGAATGAGAAAAATTATTAGAAAGAAAAGAGCAAAATACCACTATGGGAAGATAAAGTATGCTTAAAATATTAGGAGATTGTAATTTACAAGATCTGTGGCGGGATTACCTCGCTTCATTATAGTGTTATGCTTTCGGTATCATCAAGAGTCTTTTCAAGATTTGTTGATATATATTTTTTAATATTGTACTGTTTACACTAACAGTGTGTATCTATTTGTGTTTTTTACCTTTTAGGAAAAAGCGGCTGGATGAAATATGTCTTGAAAAATATCAGCAATACAGTAGATCTATCATCCAATCATGGATTTTGCAAGGTAACTAATTTCAGTTTTTATTTTCAATGTTAGTATATAGCTATGAAGCACTGACACCCACGCGGTACTCTGATACAAACACAAGAACACAGCTAATGTAAAAAATAGGACATCACTGATATATAAACATATAATTAATGTGACAAAAATCTAAATTGAGAATAAAGATTTGTATATTTCACATTAAAAAAACAAATTATGTTACAGTTTTCATGTAATAACATCCTTCCCAGTAAAATACAACACATGTATCCTAATAGTGAAATATCTGGTTAAGTCTTTATAGAAACAAACCTGAAAAAATGAGTCATGTATTCTTTTAATATAAGTTGTTTTCCTTTAATTTCTCTTGTACTTTTGTAATATAGTAGTGTCTAGGAAGTGTTTAATCAAGAATAGGTGTCAGTTCACTTTCTTCACTCATGCTTATCCGTTTTAAAGAGGCATCTAAGATGTGTTGAAAAGGTGTCTGAGCCAAAGAAAAAAAAACATTATGACATGGCTGAGTAGTGTTGGACAGCTGTTGGAGGCATGTCCGACAAGTGTCATGTCCTAAAAGTGTCAGACACCGTGACATGTTATTCAACAAAAGGTGTTGTTGCTTCGTAGGTATATAGATGCTCAGTCAAGCAGTTCGCCTGGGCTATATAAATCACGGGGCAACTAATGTAGCAGTTATATGCTGTAAAAGGGAAATTATGTTTATGTATATAAAAGAGATTGAACCAGTTCCTTTGCTGTTTCTCTTGGTCTTTTTTGTGTATGAGTATTTGTTGTCTTCCCTACTTTTAACTTCTCTCCTTGTAATATTTTCTTTAGTAAAATATTAATTTCATGATTGTCGAATGTGCAGCATTGCCTCATCTTCTGATGTTAAATTTGCAATGCTAGATTGTATTAGCATGTGGTAGTTATATCATCTGATGAGGTTTGCATTGAGAGCTAAAAAGGATTTGTTTTTTTAACTTTCTTTCAGCTGTTGGAGAAGGTTAGACATCATGATCTTGCATTCTAGACTCTGGATGTATGAAATATCCTTATAGTTTTATCTGAATGACGTTCTAGGATCTTACATAAGTTGATTTGTATACTGGCATGATGTGCCTAAAAGAATGTTTTTAATGGAACTTCTGCTTGATAAAAGTTATCAAACTAGAGTAGAATAAAGTCTGAACCTATTTAAAACTTCAGGTCAAATGTAATGCAACTCAAAAACAGGGGTACTGCAATGCAACTGATATATTTCAGAACCTTGTTCCTTTTCTCTTTCTTTTCCGTGCTACCTGTCATTTGTTTACTCATTACACTTAAATGTATGTGCATATTTATTTTGGCAATCAGGAGTGATTGGTCATCTTGACTCTTTTTCTGCTTGTTCATTGTGAGAAAACACAATATATTAAGCAATACTTTTAACATATGGGATGCAGGCAAAGTGTATGTGGATGGAAAGGTGATAAATAAAGCTGGTACCCCTGTACCTGAAAAGGCTATTGTGGAGATAATAGCTGATGTTCCCAAATATGTATGTAGGTGAAGACATTAAGCTCAATTTATTTGAAATGATATCTCAACTACTACTCTGCTGAAATTGTCTTCTTGTTTGACCTTTTTACATCAATGCAGAGCTGGGCATAAGTTGGAAGCTGCCATCGAACAGCTTGGTGTTGATGTTACTGGTAAAGTAGCCCTTGATTCTGGGCTTTCAACTGGAGGATTTACTGATTGCTTACTTCAGTATGGTGCATCACATGTTTATGGTGTTGACGTAGGTTATGGACAGGTAACTTATGAAATCATTCATTTTTCATTTTCTTCATTGCCACTGCATATCAATCACGCATTGTGATTCACTATTGGCTATGATTATTAACTTATTTAGGTAGCTGACAAAATTCGAAGAGATGAACGTGTATCAGTGATAGAACGGACAAATTTAAGATATCTTACTGAACTCCCACAAAATGTTGATTTGGTGACTTTAGACCTCTCATTCATCTCTATTCTCTTGGTAAGCCCTGAAATCAGGTCAATCATAATCCTACATTCCTATTTCAGTTGAAATGAAAATGAAAGTTTACCATCATAATCTTGTTTCCTGTTTCTCTTGATTATTAAGAGGTTGTTCATCCTTTGTAAGCAACCTGAAAAGGATAACGGAAGACACTTTAGACGCTTTAGATGATTTTCACTGAATTAGGAACTAGGTATTATTAGCCTTCTTGCTCCACTAAATGTTCTTATATTCTTTTAATAGGTCATGCCTGCTGTGGTGAATGTCATGAAGGAAAATGCAGCATTAGTGACTTTGGTTAAACCACAATTTGAAGCTCGTAGATCTCAAGTGAGGAATTCATACTCTTTTTCATATAATTTAACTCTGTTTTGTTATGGTCAGCAATAATAATGTACATTTAAATATTCTCTTCTTGGCTATACGATATGGAATAAGTTTTGGTAACTGGATGAAATACTAGTACTACAAGCACGCCCTTGCATTTGCTTCATTCACTTTTTCCTCCTCTCCTTTGTCTTGATTTATTGAGAGGTTGCTTATATGCTTATTTGGTGAACATGGTGTATCCCTCAGATTGCATCAGGTTCGTAAGATAAATTTGAGTGATTTAGTTATTGCGGGAGTGTATAGTAATTCTGTGTAGGTGTCTTTCGTTGGAGTGGAATGCTGGTGGGACATCTAAAGGGGATATGTTTTACCTAGATTGTCACGGGATGACCTCTTTGGTTCTCGGCTAATGGATTTTATTTGGGATTTCCAATGATATTATTTCTCAAATAAATTGCTAAGATACACTCTTTTCAAATTTTAAAGCATATCAATAATGTGAAGTCGAGTTGTTCATTTTGCTGCATAGATTGTGTGTCAAGTCAATGTAATTCATGAAAAGGCAATCTTTGTACCAATATACCTGTTAATGAGTTAATATTTGGCAGCAAATGGCATTATACTCATTTTAGTTTTGTATTAAATAATCATCATTGTTGTCCCAGTCTCTTGTAAATAAAGAATAAATAAATACTATTTCTAACTCCTTTATGTAATTTTCTGTTCAGGTAGGAAAAGGAGGGATAGTTAAAGATCCCATTGTTCATCAAGAGGTGCGTCATTTTTTGCTGCCTGATCAGATTGTTTGTTCTCAAAATCTAATTAGTAGAAATAGAACTATCTGAAGACAAGTGTGGAACCAAACAGGCAAACACTGTTTATGTTAGGCCCTATATTCTATTTTATCCCTTCTAACACCATCTAATTTAAATTAGCTAAGTTAAGCAAGACATCACACCTTATGAGACAGAGTAGTCTTCGTATATGGGAATAATATCTCTATCTATTACTATTAGTTTGAGCTAATAGTAATATTCGTGTTCAGCTTTTTTTCTTCTCTTTGGTTTTTGTATGACAACTCATTATTCTTTTTCGTATTTTTCGCTTTCAATACATTCTTCTGTTGTATACTAAATACATTAGCCTTCTTAAGTTAAAAACGAATCAACAAACAACCTTTTGGAAAAATTGTTATTCTGGGCAAGATTTACCTTTTTTACCTTATCACACATCCTATGTTGTGATTCATGTGGATGATTCTGTTTTTTATCTATTCTTTTACAATAACTTTTATAATAAACTGAAAGGATACTGACTCAGAAAATTTGAGCCATAAATGAAGTTTAGATCTCCGATTTTTCTGTTTTGTTGGATTTGTATAGTATGAAACTCAAGTCTTAACTCCATAGTGTTCTATGTATAAATTTCAAGATTTGTTTCATGATGATTGTAATGTCTAGCAGCAATCTTGGGTGAGGACCCCTGCACTAACTGCATTGTAGTGAGAATTATTAACGATAGAACATTGCAAAATGTTGGAACTACATTCATACATTCATGATTCTTAATTCTATAAACAAAGAAAAGAGGAAAAAGGGAAAGACATTTTTAGTGCATGAGGGTAAACATTTGATGGCTTATCTGTCTCAATGTATCCATCTGTGTTTTCTCAAACACTTAAATTTATAAAATTAGGTAATTAGTAAAACAAAAACCTCTAAAAGTTCTGATATTTGTAGAGCTTTGTTTATTGCTTAACTATTTTAACACCAATATTTGACTTATTGTGAAAGTGGTTGAATTCTGCAATTCAGGTCCTTGAGAGGATTATAACGGGAGTAGAGAATTTTGGTTTCTGTTGTAAAGGTTCGATTGAGTCTCCTCTGAAAGGTGCTGAGGGTAATACAGAATTCCTTGTTCACTTCAACAGAATCCAAAGTAAAGCTTCTGAAGATAAAGGACCTGAAGATATGGAGTAAATTATAGAATTTCATTCTTAAATGCATCTTTTTAACCTTAGGAAAAGATTGTCATTTTGGAAGATGTGACATGCAGGTGAGATGTATTCTTGTATAGTGACGAGTAGTTGCGCCATTGAATGATAATGGTAAAATTTTGTATCAAACCATGGAAAGAAATTACTGACGATTATTGAATGTGGTGGATAATATAAACATGGTGTCTTTAGCATGGAAATGGAGTTACCAAAATGCATCTGTTAAAATTTCTTATTTGTCTATTTGATGAACACATTTCCTTTTGATTACTATTACTTATAGCTAGTTGCATACACTAGCAATGTGATTAAATGAGCTTGGTAAGAGAACCTTTCAGTGACACTAATTCTAGAGAATTTTGCATTAATGAATTTTATCTTTATTTTAATTAATTATGAATGCACATTAAAAACATAGTGTACAAATAGTACTACGTATACATAGAAAACAGTTTTAATTTAATCAAAATTTGTTTCAAAAGTTCTCATTGGGAGTTAAATTTATAGTCGACAAAGGAAGAACTGATAAAAAAAAACCATTTTATCAATTATAACTGAGTCATGCTCCCTTAATATACAATTCACATAGTGATGGTTGCAAATTAAAGACGTGTATAATAAAACTAGCTCAAAAGCTAGTTAAAGTTTATAAATTATCAAACGCAAACTTACAAAATTAATAGTTTACTGATTGCACCAAAAGAGTTCCTAAAATGAATATACAGAAAAGAGGAATCTAAGAGATTTAGAAAAGATATACACAGCGTCTAAAAGTAAGTTAGAACCTTTAAAAAATACTCGTAGCAAGTAAGTTATTTTGATTGTACCAAATTGTAAGCAAATGAAACAACATTGTATCGAGTGAAATTTCAACGCAGGCTCTTAGTTCCAATTGCATAGCCCATATACCTGTAAAAATCATGTACAAATATATATTTCACCATTCATTTAATGCTGGAGAAACATCGTATGTACAAATGGCAACTGCAGCAGTAATCGTAAATGGCGGGCAGAAACTTTCTTTGTCTCCTATTCATTTATATTGCTTTTGTGCAAGCATGAACAAACGTCTAAGAATCGTTAGAAACTACAGTATCCAGCATTTCCAAAGGAATTTTAAGACCAACTACTTGTCCAATGACTGAGAACCAGGAAACCAGATAGTGTTCAATAACAAAACCATTTCTGTTCAAAGATGAATCACCATCGTAGAGGAGCTTCATCCATTCACTCGTCCCACATGGATGTAATTTGTACCATGGTCTGTTCAAATGTGGATGTTCCTACAAGATATACACTGAAACCAGTTAATGTATAGTACAGGGGTTAGAACATATCAAATGACAGTATGCAGATTATGGTTACTTTTAACATAAGATGTAGTTAAAAACTAGTAAATTCAATTTTGCTAAAATCAACCCATCAGGAGGTACCCTTCATTCCCCTTGTGTTTTTCAAAAGTAATCCACAGATCATATAAGAAGAAGTTAATGGCATTTGCATTTACAGACCAAATTTAATGGTTCTATACTAATGAAACCTACATAGGCATGCCTCATCCTTAGTTTCTGCATTTTCCTTCCGTATCTATAAAACATATTTCATTAAAGCAATAATCAGAAGGCCGGGTGGACCAAATATTAATACACTTTTGTATATTTTCAACAGAAGCGCAATCTTAGTACACCATAATCATGAAAAATTGAGAAAAAACTGACTAAAAAACAGAAGAAAAAACAATGATTTACCTCATGAGTTATAAATGTCCATTTCGATTCTGATAGTAACTTTGCAGAGTGACAGGGAAGATCCTTTTCAATTTCATTGAAAGGCAATAGTTGCCCATCTACATAATTAAACAGCATCAAATATATAGTGATGAATATTATTGATTTCAATAAAAGAAATTATATTATATATTGAAATATACAAATGCAGATGTAAATAAATGAGATAGTACAATTCAACACACAAACAGTTCTTTTTTCCATGGCTAAACGATGATAAGATCAGAAAAGTTAAGAGACCAAATTTTAGGATCATCTATATTCAAAATTGTTTTAATGGATGGCATATGAGACCTTATAGTTTACTTCCCTACATATTTCAAATTAGATATCTTTTGCAACCACAAGATAGCTTAAAATCTGACCACGGCTACATGGTACTGCAGTATAACCTTAAGCCATCCGACCTGACAGATATAAGCTCTGCAGGATTAATAATGTAGCCAGCATTTCTTATATAAACATTCAATAGAACCACTGGATTACTTTAAAAGTAACAAGTTTTCTAATAATACAAGGTGGTTTTGCTTTTCAAAATTGTTTTAATGAAAAGCTGAAAGCCATAATTAATAATTACGCATTCTGTTGGAGACTTCATCTTCCAAACCAGGTGGGTGCAAGCCATATATAACCAAAATATAATATATATATATATATATATATATATATATATATATTAGTAGGTGCAAACTTCATCTTCCAAACCTGTTTTGTAATGTTGAGTTAGACTTAAAATTTACTTTCTAAAATGGTATTAAAACATATCCTATCAAAGTTTGTTAGACCTATCATGAGAGGAGTGTTGAGTTAAGTTTTGAAGTCTATGTTCTGTGATATAAACCAAAATACAAGACAGGAACTCTATATGAAGAACATGCTTATCATCCATAAACTCCATAGTAAGAAACGTAAACATACCACTATGGTATGAACGAAAATACAAGACTGGAACTCTATATGAAGAACTGTAGACGATGTGAAAATCATAGTGGTTTACTTCATGCTCTGGACCTAGTAGAGAGGGAAAAATACACTGTTGTAAGTAGTAGTAGGATTAAAGAAGAGTGTTGAAAATCCCAAGAACAGTAATAACCAAATTTAGCGTATGAAATTAATTTAGATTATAGACATCATATAGGTCATACATACTAAAGTGCCACAATCAAAGGGCTCTTCTCTCTGTGAATCGTTGCTATCTTCTTCCCATGTCAGACTTCTATTACTCTCTTCTTCCTGTGATGACAATCAAAATCCAGTGAATTACATATAATCAACCACTACCTATGTATTAGTAAACTAAATTGCTGGCAGACCTCACTTGATTTGATATGGCACATGTTCTCCATGGACAAGTATCCTTCCACCTGACAGACAAAAATCAAGAAAGCTGCTAAGCATAGAGCAATAATGCAGAGCATTTAGAAATTAATGACAAAATCCCACCTTATGAGAAGCAACCAAATGCTGTTTAGGACACGGGATCCACTGCCATGGAGGAAAGGAAGGATTGAACATTTTCCACTTCTCAGAAAATGTACGAGCAGACAGGAAAAAATCACTTGAAGATAGACTCCCATCCCAAGGGATTATGTCCGCAACAGCACCGTTTAAGTCCATATCTTCAAAAGGAAATGTATTTATTATGATCAAATATACATTAGCAGCGCTATGTTTTTCTCTTTTGCATTTGTGGAGCAGGGGGCCGAAAGAAAGCCAAAGCTAAAATGATTTTTACTTCTTTAATTATCCATTTTACAGCAAGAAATACGCTATTACACAGAAGGTAGACGTTTCACCTATATGAAATTTTAAAACATATCTACAATATCATTCATAATGCCTACATTCGTTTTTAGACAATCAAGATCTGAAAGCAGGCAATCCTCATTTCCAAGTGAAGAACAAGTTTAGGTCAAAAAGGAGTCGACACTTTCACAGATTACAAAGAGCTCTAGAGTAGAGAGAAAATTTCACCTCCACTTTTTTGGTGCTTTTGAAGACTCAAGGATCTCAGAATTATCCAAGACTTACGTTTATTCCTCTTCTTGCTTAGATGAACTCTTTAAGATTATTGAGTGTGAGGATTCCAAAGGTCATCTTGGTTTTCCTGTTTTTTATCAAATTAATCCATCTCAGGTGAGAGAACAAAAGGAAAAGACTAAAATTAAATTTCATGCTTCAGAATTCGGTTCGTGAAGTTAGGCAACACGATTTTGAAGGAGGGAGAGACGGGAGAAAATGGCAAAACAGCGAGAAATCCCTTGTGCAGAGACCGTTGGGATCCAATTGGTTGATGACAGTACACCAGAAAATGACAATGTAAACACATTTTCTCTTATGCAAATCACCCAGCACGTCAAAATGAAACAGCATTAATCAGAAAAACAGAAACACCAATTAAACCTGAATGAATTCCGCCATGTTAATCAGCGAAACAGAGATAAGAATCAAAACCTGTATTCCGCGAAGCCTCCGAAATTTAATTCCTGTGTTTGGGAGAAGCAATGTTGAGGTTAAAGGAATTGGGATTTTACAGAGAATTGTGGCTTGAGAGAAGGGATTGAGAATTCACAAAAGGAATTGAAATTTCGAATTAATGGAAGTTACAAAGTAGAGACTTAAGGAGCTGCCATTAACATTGATTCAGCTCCATCAACAAAAATGGAAACGATAGAAAGTTAGGGTTATCAACTTAACACTCTCTCTGATAGTATAAACAATATAATGTTTTTTTAGATAAAAGTTTTTAATTTTTGTAACATTTTATTAAAATAATATCATGAAGTAAATTTATTTATTTATTGTAACATAAAGATGTTAGAATATTGCTGTTAATATTATTTAGGGTTTAGGATGCAATGAAGGATGAACTAATGCCTTTGGGTTGCTTTTTATTTTTTTAACAAGCACAATGGTTGCTGTTTATTTTTATTTTTTAACCCATACTTTAAAATAAATTTAAAAAGGGAAAGCAACTATTTTATTTTTTTCATTTGAACGGCTTTAAGAACCAAATAAGAAGAATCTTTTAAGTTAATTTGATTTTTATTTTTTAAGTTTTTTTTCACATCTAATAATAGATTTGAACGAATTTAAAAGGTAAAATTTATATCTTCTTTATTTTAAGGGATGTGATGTGAAAATTAAAATATTAAAATATAAAATTTATAAAATTCGTTGATTTAATAGATAAAATAAATAAAAAATGTTTTTAATATATTAAAAATGTGAATTACAGTTTTATTTTTATGATTAAAATTATTATTATTATTATTAAAGTTCTTTTCTAATTCTTTTTTTACTTTGTATTCTTCTTTTATAAAAGAAAAGTAATCACTCTCTTATCTCTACACTTAAGCGAGGATCTCATTCTCCCTTCAACCTGTCAAATATCGATAGATCAATTGAAACAAACAAAGAGAATCACCCTTCCATCCGTGTGAATAGAATACATGGAAGGGGACTCTTGCAAAAGCTAAAAAAAATTAAATCAAAATAAAATATTCTAATAATACATTTTAAAATTGAACCATTAGGTTTATTTTGTAATTTATTACATTGTTTTTTACTTTAGATCACACCAAACTAACTTATGTGTATAAAATTATTGTCTAAACATAGAAAATATCACAAATATATAAATGTGGCTTAAAACTACTAAAGTTCATATTATATAAATCGTTTATTATTTAGGTAATATTTTTTTGTTTAAAAAGCAACCAAATGCTGTTTAGGACACGTGATCCTCTGCCATGGAGGAAAGCAAGGATTGAACATTTTCCACTTGTCAGAAAATGTACAAGCAGATAGGGAAAAATCACTTGAAGATAGAGTCTCATCCCAAGGGATTATGTCCTCAACAACACCCTTTAAGTCCATATCTTCAAAAAAGAAATGTATTTCGTATGATCAAAATATACATTAGCAGCGCTATGTTTTTCTCTTGCATTTGTGGAGCAGGGGGACAAAAGAAAGCCAAAGCTAATATGATTTTTACTTCTTTAATTATCTATTTTTATATCCATATTACTGCAAGAAATACTGTTACACAGAAGGTAGACGTTTAACCGCATTATTAATAGGAAAACCTACAGTTCTTAAGTCTGTTTATAATCGCATTATTAATCAGTGTGAGGGCAGTGTTTTCATTGAAAATATTAGAGAAGTTTCGAGTCAAACATTTGAAAAAGTTCAACTAAAAGAAGCACTTCTTTTAGAGGTTTGAACCATAGAGATTTTGAAGTGGGAAAAAAAGATAGAGGAATTAATCCGATAAAAAATAGACTTTGCGGAAAAAAGGTTCTCATAGTGGTTGTTAATGCTAATTGAGTGCAACAATTGTGTCAAGAAATAGGGCTCTTTCTGTTTTTGTTGCCCTTCACTTCTTTATTACCTCCTTAAATAATACATAGCATATACCACTATAATGATAATTGATCCTAATTCCTGATTTTTACAACCTAAATTAGGAATCCTAAATATATGCAATTATTATAAATATGCATATTACATAACAACAGATTTTTAGGAAAATAACAGTAATGATCCAACAGACTTATTGTCTAACATGCCCCCACAAATTGATGTGGGTGGTCAAGGACCATCAATTTGTTAATAAGAAACTGGTGTCGAAGACGAGGAACAACCTTGGTAAATATATCGACAAACTAAATTTGCGAGGAAATGTGGGGAAGAGAAACAATACGAGTATCAAAAGCCTCACAAATAGAATGACAATCCACTTCAATATGTTTAGTGCGTTCATGGAAGACGGGATTGGCTGCAATTTGAATGGCACTAGTATTATCAACATAGAGAGGTGTAGCTGAGTTTTGAGGGAAGCCAAGCTCGGTTAAAAGACCACGAAGCCAAATAATTTCAGAGCAAGCTAGAGACATAGCACGATATTCAGACTCAGTGGAAGACTTGGAGACTCGAGCTTGCTTTTTGCTCTTCCAAGAAATAAGTGTAGAACTAAGAAACATGCACCAACCCGTGACAGATTTGCGAGTATTTGGACAACTTGCCCAATCAGCATCACTATAACCCACCAAAGTAAGAGACGTCCTAGTAAGGAAGAACAATCCCCAATGAGAAGTACCTTTCAAGTAACGAATGATACGTCGAACAACAACTAGGTGAAGATGGCGAGGACTGTGCATAAATTGGCTAAGCTGCTGGACTATGAAGGAGATGTCAGGACGTGTAATAGTCAAATAATTAAGACTAACCACTAACTGACGATACAACAATGGATTAGGTAGAATGTCACCCTAGTCACGTAGATATTTGACATTAACTTCAAGAGGAGTATCCACAGGAACAACAGTTTGGAGCCCAGCCAAAGAGATCAAATCATCAATATACTTTTGTTGATGAAGAAAGAGACCTGTTGGATCAGAATGAACCTCAAGACCCAAAAAATAGTGAAGATTTCTAACATCTTTCATATGAAAAGAAGCTTGAAGTTGTTGTTTGAGGTGTTGTATTGACTCATGATCTGATCCAGTAATGACTATATCATCCACATAAATAAGGAGAAGAACAATACTAGTTGTAATGGTTTGAATAAATAAAGAAGAATCATATTGACTTTGAGTAAAAGTAAAGCCAAGGAGAGTAGTCCGAAATTTTTCAAACCATGCCCGCGGTGCTTGCCTCAAACCATATAAGATCGTTTGAGCTTGTATACACCAATAAAAGAAGAAAACAGACCTTGGGGAGGGGTCATATAAATATCTTCAGTTAGGTCATCATGAAGAAAAGAATTTTTCACATCCATTTGATGGAGAGACCAGCCTTTGGAGGCAGCAATGGATAACACCATGCGGATAGTAGTCATTTTAGCCACAAGTTTAAATGTCTCATCGTAATCCATGCCATATTCTTGTTTGTTACCTAAAACAACCAAACAAGCCTTGTAACGATTAAGAGAACCGTCAGAATTAAGTTTCACAGAGTATACCCATTTACAACCAATGGGTTTGACACTAGGGGGCACGAAACAAGATCCCAAGTGTAATTCTCCTGAAGTGCCTCCTCTTGCATAACTTTGACCCAACATACATCTTTAACAGTAGTAGGTAGGAATAGGAATGCTAAATAAAGTGGCAGTAAGAGAAGTGGGAGAGTGACCATACCTACTTGGTGGACAAGGAATACGACTTGATGGACGAGGTGCTATTGGCGTATGATCAGGTGACGGGTCAGAGTCATGAAGAGGCGGGGCAAGCTTGCGTCTAGTATAAACACAACCTGGTTTAAACTGTTATGGAGCATGAGAAACCTCAAGAAAGGTCGAGAGACTAGCAAAACCATGAGCATCGAGAGAAACAAATGGAAAAAAAAATTGATGATCAAAGAAAACCACATTCCGAGAGATACGTAAACGCTGGGCAGCAACATCATAATACACAAAACCCTTCTGAGTCGTACCATAACCCATAAATGCGCATTGGACAGATTGGGCCCCAAGTTTGTGATGTTCTGAAGGTGGAAGGTGAACAAAGCATACAAAACCAAAAGGGTAAAGACCATCATAACTTGGTTGTATGGAATAAAGACGAAAGAAAGGAGAATCGAGGCCAAGAACTTGGGAGGGAAGCCGATTCATCAAGTAGATAGCAGTGGTCAATGCCTCAACCCAAAAATGAGAAGGAACCGAAACCTAAAGAAGTAATGCTCGAGTGACATCAAGCAAATGCCTATTCTTTCGCTCCATGACACCATTTTGTTGAGGTGTATATGGACATGAACGTTGCGAAATAATGTTTTTTTGTCGTAAGTACTCTTGAAACGCAGCAGAAATATACTCCCCACCAGAATTAGTGCGCAAAATCCTAATGCAAGTGTGGAATTGATTCTCAATGTAGGCCAAGAATGTCTTGAACATGGAGAAAACTTCATTTTTAGAACGGAGAAAATATATCCAAGTAAAATGGTTATAATCGTCAATAAATGTCACAAAATACTTATACTTGGCTTATGTAAGATAGGCGATATACCCCAAACATCATTGTGAATAATGTCGAAACATTTGTTAGCATGATGAGCATTAGACCGAAACGGGAGGGCTTTGCTTTTAGCCAGTTTGCATACAGAATAATGAAAAGATGAATCAAGAATGATACTTTTATTGCTCAAGAAATCATTTTTCAGTTGATGAGACAAAACAACTAGATTTGGGTGACCCAACATTTTGTGCCAATCGGCATACTTATTTGAGACTCCAGTATAATGAAAAGACAAAAGGCTAGGTAAAGTTTAGGCCCCTTTCACGATCACCTTCCCTAAGGTGTAATATCACCAACAGCAGTGATGGAAAGAGTATTACCATCGGGAATTTGAATATTTTGAGTACCATTAAAAGTATAAAAATTGGTTAAATGTTCAGAGGTACCAACCATATGGTTGGAGGCACCAGAATCAACAAACCATGGTGAAGATATATTGTGAGACTTACCCTAGATGCCTAATGCAGATAAGGCTGAAAGCACCATTTGTTGAACCTTCTCTGGCATGAAAGCCTCATGGATTGGGACATAAGAAGGTGTCTCAGTCATGGAACTAGCTGCATGAAAAGCTTGCACCTGGCACTATGGTGGGTGAGTGGGATAGTCTGTGATGATATGACCACGTTGGTTACAATAGTTGCAAAACTTTTGAGTGCAATGGCAAGCAATATAACCAAATTGTTTGCACGAATAACATTTAACTTGTCGTGTATCACGACCTTTGCTTTTATCTTGGGCAATATATGCAACAATAATAGCTTTTGAAACAACAGAATCAAGGGACAAAGCTGCCTGAGTAAGAAGACGCTGCTCTTCGCGAAGAAGTTCACCAACACATACCTCCAAAGAAGGGAGTGGGTTCCGATTTAAGAGAGCGACATAGACAACTTCAAATTTTGGGCAAAGCTTCATGAGAAATTGGTTCGTTTAGTGACCTTGTAAACCTCTTAAACCCCTGCCAAAGAAGTTTCCAGAACAGCAACGTGTAGTATAGTAAAGTGTTCAGCCCATAAGTTGAGGAAACTAGAATAATATTCCTGAATAGAGGAATTAGCTTGACTATGATTTGCTATGTTCAATTCCAACTAAAACCGTTTGGCAGAATGATTTTGATTAAAAATGTGTTTGAGATAATTCCACATGTCTTTGGCAATTGAAAATGAACGCAGGTTATTGACCATTAAAGGTTCAATTGACCCCAAAAGCCAAGAAATAACCTAGGCATGCTTTGTCTCCCAAGTAGCCAACTCAGTCGTGGTCGTGGGTTTAAGGGAGGACCCTTCGACATGACCCCACATGCCTTTCCCTGGCACGAACATTTGGAATTGAAACTCCTAAGCAGCATATTTCTTGTCGTTAAAGCGAACGCAAAGATTCTCCGTAGCCATGAAAACTAAGAAAAAAAAGAGTCACGTGCGAGAAAACAATGAAGCGAGAACGAGCGAGGTCAAAGCTCACAAACAAGATCGAAAAGACCCAAGAAGCAAGCTCGGGAACAGGAACAGGATCAAAGCTCACGAACGTGATCGAAAATACCCAAGAACCGAGAAGCAGGTCATGAACGGGATCGATAGCAAGATTGGAATACTCAAGGCTCGTGATACCATGTCACGAAATAGGACTCTCTCTTTGTTCGTTGCCCTTCACTTCTCTATTCACCTCCTTAAATAATACATAACATATACCATTATTAATGATAATTGAACCTAATTCCTGATTTTTACAACCTTAATTAGGAATCCTAAATATATGCAATTATTATAAATATGCATATTACATAACAACATATTTTTAGGAAAATAACAATAATGGTCCAACAGACTTATTGCCTAACAAACTAGAGTCTTTGGTTAGAGAATACAATTGGTTCAGATCGGGAAGTAGAATCATCATAACAACTAGAGATGAGTATTTGGTAATTGTTGCCAATTGATAAGTGTGATAATTACCTATTGTTTACACTTCTTAGAACCTCTTAATTGTCTTTTATTCATGTATTTTTGTGTTAATCTCATGAAAGAATTTAGGATTTTGTTATTTATTTCAAAAACATGTTTACTTTGATGTTTATGGACTTTTGTAGAAAAGAATGGAAGATTGGAGAAAAATTCACTAGTTGCTGCCTGGAGCCATTAGCCCAGCTAGCTGGATGTACTCGCCCAGCTAACCAGA
>Ga0214543_1003360_pt1 | contig 31075 bp, 30 predicted proteins | sample CNSS2metaG_FD_160094 | JGI IMG/M metagenome (GOLD analysis project Ga0214543, IMG submission 160094) | Root nodule microbial communities from cowpea collected in UCLA plant growth center, Los Angeles, California, USA - CNSS2 | ecosystem: Host-associated > Plants > Roots > Nodule | place: USA... | reverse complement strand
CAAGTCCTGTTCAAGGATTTAAGAATTTTTATATTTAATTCATCAGTGTCAAAAGTTTTACCTAGACCTGTGAGATGATTGACGATATGTGTGAATCGTTTCTGCACATCGTAGATAGTTTCTCCTTTTACATCCGAAACATTTCGTATTCTTGGATCAAGGAGTTCTTGCGCGCCCTTTTCACATCATTTGTTCCTTCATGGGTCACACGCAATATTTCCCACATATCTTTTGCACTGGAGCAGACTGAGATCCTGTAAAACTCATCTAGGGTTAAAGTAGATGAAATTATATTTCTAGCTTTTACATCATACTAAGCTCGTCTATTTTCGTCTGTTGTCCATTGCAAGAATGGCTTTGGTTCCTGCACATCATTTACAACATTAACAGGAACAAATGGACCGTTTACCACAGCGTCCCAAATACCTCTATCAACAGATTCCAGAAAAATTTGCATCCTAACTTTCCAGAAAGGATAGTTTTTACCAGTAAATAGAGGAGGTCTATTGTGATGGACGTCCTTGGAGTAGGAGAGGGAGGAAATCCATGGAGAATGTTGAGGAGAAGATGAAGTGCAGCGGAATTTGGACAATTAGAGAAAGGTTGCTCTCGGAAATGGAGAATTTGGTGAAGATGAAGAGTAGAAGTGGAGCTATGGTATGGAAGGTGGCTAAAGGAGATGAAGGAGAAGGTTAGCCATGTGTGCTCTCAAATTAATAGAAGTGTGGAGTGATCTCAAACACTAGCATCTATTAGCAATTCAAGAGTTACCATTACAATATTTGAGTGGCTCTATTTATAGGCACATGGCCGGCCAAATGAAGAGAAAATGCAACAAAGATGAAATGCAAATGTAGCTTGGAGAAGAAGCTTGATTGTAGGCCATGTGATGTAGTAGATGAGTCTAGATGGTGCCAAGTGGCGTATCACACTCTCCTTGCCCAAGTCACACGCACCATGCTTCCATCACATGCTCCTTGCTTAGTTCATGCTTTGCTTGCATCCAAAAGGAGAGTCACTCTAGAAACTCTCGGCCAATGGTAGCATATTGGGCTCGGCCCAAATGATCCCAACAAGTGTTCTAGCTTTTATTGAAAGCAAAGCCTAAACAATGGCCCAATTTAAATCTAGACTACTTCCTTCATGCATCATCTCATATTTTAGAGATTTCTTTAGCCCATGTAAATAATGTAAAAAGCCCATGATTGACTTGATCATCTTGTGAGAGGCCCATGTGAATCTTTCTCATCATGCTTCTAGTGATTGGGCCTTTATGTGGGCTTGGGCTTGTTGATGCATTTGAGGTTGGGCTTGTTGGGGTCACATCATGTTGATAGACGCACCCTCAGCAAAGGTTTGATTTTGTCCAACCATTTTCGAAAAATTTGAATAACTATCAAAGCAAGCTCTAATACCAATTGTTGGTATCGCGCAGCGGAATGTTTAGAAGTGTGGACAAAAACCAAGAGGGGGGTGAATTGGTTTTAAGTAATAAAATTAATACTTTAAAATTTTTCCAAAATTTATCAATTAAATTAGTGATTAATTTCTTTAAACACTATAACAGATGAAATAAAGAGATAGAGAAGAAGATTGAACACAAATATTTATACTGGTTCGGATCAAAAGACCCTACGTCCAGTTGTTAATCTCTCAAAAATGAGATTAACTAAATCACTAACAAGTAACAGATTTACAATCAGATATTAAGAGTGTAAGGAAATAAAACACCTCTCTTGAATCACACAAGAGATGAACACCTTTCTCTGAATCACACAGAGAACCTTGACCTTGGCTTTCCTAGCAACATCAGCAACACTCAATCTCCTAGAACACCTCTCAGGAAAAGTTATCACTCTACCCACACTAGGTTTTTCAAAGCTTCTATTGAGAACACTCAGAGAACTCTCTTGCAGTCACAGCACTAGCACTCAAGCTTCTCAAAAAGGTTAGTGAGAAGTAACTCTGAGGTTCCTTAAATAGAGTTTCCAAAAATTAGGTCAAAAAGCTGAACAGTCGCGCCCAACTGACCAGGATAATCGATTATCACTAGTGATAATCGATTATTCCAGTGTGGTTTATGAAAAACAAATTTTTGACCAGATAATCGATTATCAGAGGTGATAATCGATTATTCCAGTGCTTTCTTGAAAAAATTGGTTCAGCTCAGGATAATCGATTATTCTAAGTGATAATCGATTATCACTTTGATTTTTCGAGAAATACCAGAATTTTCTTGTACAATACTGATTCTAACTAATCTAATTACATTTTACATGATAACTTTAAACATAACAACACATGGTCTTCATATTGACTTCCAGATGGCTTTCAGGTTTCTTTTATCATCATCAAAATCTTGCTTCAGCATTTAGACTTGTATTGCTTTTGCCAACAATGTTGGACTACGGGCGGGCATGTCTATTGAGTAGGACTACGAGCGGGGAGGATCATAGAGGCAGGACCACGAGCGGACAGGTTCGTGTAAGCATCATGAATCCTGAGTCCATGGCTAACTTTGTTGTTAAATTGGAGGTTGAAAAGCCTTAGGGATATTAAGGATGTGACCCTGGTCTAACTGTGAGAATATGATTGGGTGTGTTTATATTATTTAATTGATATGTTTCTTATATTTCTTTTGAGCTCACCCTTTCTGTTTGTGCTTGGTAATGATCGTGTAATTCTTTACACGGGAGCAGTTGATGATACAGGTGATGTTACTAACACTTGAGGCGGAGAGAGGGCTAGCTTGGGGTTTTTGAGCTAGGGAGTTTTCTTATGTTTTTCATTGTCTTGTCGGATTTTGGAACTTGTAATAAAATTACTATTTATTGTTATTTAAATTATGGCACGATTAATAACGTTTTGAATTTTCCCGCGGTTTGGGAATAATAAAGTACAACATTTAAATTTATTCTTATTTATTTTATTGATATATTTTACTCAATTAATTTCCAGTAGGGATGTTACAAGGAAGATTGGGAAGTTGATGATTAAGTATTATGGCTTGTGAGTCTTAGGAAAAATAACACTCTTACCGAATTTTGGTGAACAGGTAAAGGTTGTGCTCTTACCGGGTTTTGGTGAGCAAGCAAGAGTGGTTGCTTGTAAGTCCTAAGGAAAGTAATGCTCTTACTGGGTTTTGGTGAACAAATAAGGGTTATTGATTGTTCTTCCCAGGAGGCGTTGGGGCGTAGGAAAAGAAATTGGTTGGTTATGAGAGAATAATGTACTATGTCCTAAGACTTGGGAGTATTAGAACTGTTGGAATATTGTATGGTTATTTATTATATTGTGTAATGCAGTTTTATTCTGTTGAGCTCACCCTATCAGCTTGTGTTTGAGATGATCGTGTAATGCGTTACACGGCACCAGATTATGTTGCAGGTGGTGCTGGTGAAGCATAGATTCAGAGAGGGGCTAGCTTGGGGAAAAACCTTTATGATGTTTTCTTGTTTTATGGATTTTAAATGTTTTATAATCATTTATATTACCAGACTCGAAGTTTGTAATCGACAATAAAAGTTTGTGAATTTTGATTTATTGCGATATAATAAATGTTGTAAATTTTCTCGCGTTTTGGGAAAAGGAATTATTATAATGCGATTTCATACTTTTTCCTATTCTAATTATTTAAATTAGTAATGTCCAACCGGGATGTTACAATTTTCTCATCCTCTCAAACGGGAGAAGCTTTAGAATGGTTCTCCAAGCTTCCATCGAACAACATAGATTGTTTTGCGCATTGAACACCAAGTTCAGCACACAGTTTGTCACATGTTGCCTGGTTGCTCTAACCCTGTTGTCCCTGGTCAACATCCGGTAGGGAAAAGACGAATCCTTGAGAAGTTTCATGGACTGGTTTAACAAGACGTTCGTGAGGATTACAAATTTAAGTACGAAATACCTCACCACCCCTTCACCACGAGCCTAAAGTCTGCCTCTTTCGTTGATAAGATCAACAAGAAGCTGCTTAAGAGCATGGACAAGCTGAGAGAAAGGCCAACTCTGTTCATGCATATGCAGGAAATGAAGGACTTTCGAAAGCAGGTTCGAGTAGAACCCGTTGTAGTGGAGAAGAGTAATGTTAAACTGTCTGGCAAGTCCCCGACTAGTAGAGCTCTCGAGCAGTCCAAAGGACAAAAATTCAACAACTACATCCCTTTAGTGTTTCAAGTGCTAAGATTTTACAGGAGGCTTTCAATATCGATACGCTACCGCCTCTAAGGAAGAAGTAAGTGCTTGTTGACACCAATGAAAGTAAGCATTGTTTTTTCCATCACAACATTGGTCATACTACAGAAGAGTGTCATACCCTAAGGGACAAGATAGAAGAGCTCATTAGAGTTTTCTAAGTCAAGCAATACATTCGGAAAGACCTGGCCGAACACATTCTTCCTCTAAGGAGAAGTCTCGTTCCATCTTCCAAACATTAATACCAGTTCGACCTAACTGACCGTAAATCTGATCGGGGGGTAGGGTCCTCTAGTAGAAGAAGTTGAAGCAGAAGCAGAAGTCGAGACCGCCTCCTTTACGACTACATCAACACAATTCCAAGTGAGTTCGTAGGCAATGGAATGTCCAATTTTCAAAAGTTTATACTATTTTCAATGTCCTTTACATACATGACTTTTCTTTTAATTTGATATTTGTTCAAAGCTTAACTAAAGATCTAAATTGCACTTTGACCTTTTCTTCTAAGATGTGGCAAATTCAAAATAATTCTACATTGAAGATGATTGAGCGTGCTAATGTCTATGAAGGACTATACGACCTACATTCTTTTCTTGTTTTTGACAAAGACTTTGTTCCTAAATTTGTTCTTACTTACAAGCATGTGATATAAACTTGTGGCATTATAGATTAGGGCACCTTGGAATCAAAATTATTGAATAGATAAGCAAAAAAGTTTTCCTTATATTCATACTGGTTCTAAAATTGTATGTGACATTTGCCATTATGGCAAGCAACAAAATTTACCTTTTCCTCTTAACACTACTTCTAATTCTAATTCTAATTATTTTGATATCATCTATGTTGATATATAAGGACTTGTTCTATACCCTTTGTTCATAGGCACAAATATTTTCTCACTGTTGTAGATGACTATAGTAGGCATATTTGGATTTTTCTTATGCATGCTAAAAGTGAAACCATAACTATTTTAGAAAACTTTGTGCTAAATGTTAAAAATCAATTTGGTAAAAGTATCAAGACTATTAGATTAGATAACAGAGCATAATTTGAATATGTTGCTCTATATAATTCTCATGGTATCAATCACAAAAAAAGTTGTGTTGAAACTCCCTAACCGAATTTTGTTGTTAAGCGAAAACATCAGCATATATTAAAAATAACACGAAGTTTACTTTTCCATTCTAATGTTCTAAAGGCTTATTGGTCCTATGCTATTTCTCATGTTGTATATTTGATGAATAGGTTTCTAACAACTGTTCTTAGTGGTATGACTCCCTTTGAATTACTATACGAAAATTCTCCTACATATCTGAATCTGAAAATATTTGGTTGTGTCTGTTTTGCTTCCACCTTGAAAATAATAGAAATAAACTTGATCCTAGAGCCAAAAAGGGTATGTTTCTTGGTTATAAAAATGGTGTAAAGGGTTATGTGGTCCTTTGTATATAAACTAGAGAAATTTTCATAAGTAGAAATGTGATTTTCTATTAGGATGTATTTCCTTATAAAAACTAAGAAGCTACTAATGAGATTAATGAGAGTGAAATAAATGATCTTAATTTCTTAGATGATTTTATATGTAATCATAACAAGGTTGGAATCTAAGATATTGAAGCCAACAACATTGCCAACAACAATAATCAAAGTTTTCCAGAGGAAAATCAAACTTATATACCAAAGGAAAACCAAGCTGAAAGCTGGCAAACTGAAAGCTTGAAATCTCTTGATAATGATATAATTAAGAACAGAAGAAGATCTACCTGAATCATAAAGGCTCCATAATATCTGAATGACTGCATACATGAGATTAATCAGGTCAATCTCTCCCTATCTAACTATCTACGTATGTAAAATGACTTAAAAACCTCATATCCTATTTCTAATGTACTTTGCTAGGACTCTTTATCTGAAAAATAATTGAGGTATACCTTGTCTTTATCTATTAGGAATGAGCCACGATAGCAATAAAGAAACCTGGATGGAATGTTGTTATGGAAAAGGAAATTAAAGCTCTTCAAGATAACAAGACTAGGTACCTAACCCAACTCCTACCAGGAAAGGTTCTGATTGACGGCAAATGGGTTTACAAGATTAAACATAAAGTTGATGGCACTATATAACGACACAAAGCGCGCCTAGTGGCAAAAGGATACATAAAAAATTGAAAGGATAAACTTTCTAGACACCTTCTCTCCAATGGTCAAGCTTACTACTGTTAGATTACTCCTAGCTCTTGTTGCCACTGAGGATGGGTTTCTACATCAATTGAATGTGGACAATGCATTCTTGCATGGAGACCTAAATGAAGAGGTTTATATGCTACCACCTCCAGACTTGGCAGTCAGTAAAAAAGGACAAGTTTATAGGTTAACTAAGTCTCTATATGGCTTAAAACAGGCCAATAGTCAATGGTTTGCAAAATTATATTCTTTCCTTATTTCAATTGATTTTATTCAGTTTAAATCTGATCAATCCCTTTTCGTTAAGAAGCCGTCTACGAATTTTACAACACTTCTTCTATGTAGATGATATAATTTTAACAGGAAATTCTATCATCGAGATTGAAGGAATAAAGGCTCTACTGAACAATAAATTTCAAATCAAGAACTAGCGAAACTTAAATACTTCCTAGGTTTTGAAGCGGCTAAATCTAAGAAGGGTATTCACCTATGTCAAAGAAAATATGCTCTGGACATCCTATATGAAACATGAATGCTTGGGTGCAAACCATGTTCTACCCGCTTTCTGAGTGATACAAAATCTATATACAAAACAGAGAATTTTTTATAGAATCCTAATTCCTATCGCAGATTAATAGGGAAGTTAATATATCTCACAAACACTAAACCTGATTTATGTTTCTATTCACTTGTTAAGTCAGTTTATGCAATTTCCTAGTGATTATCACTATCGGGCTTTGCAGCACATTCTTAGGTACATTAAATCCAACCCCTCACAAGGTTTCTTCTTTGCTTCTAATACTCAAATCCACATAAAAGCTTTCAACTAGAAGGTCAACTTCAAGATTTTGCATATTCATAGAATCTTCTCTCATATCATGGAAATGAAGAAAACAAAGCACCATCTCTCGCTCATTAACTGAAGTATAGTATCGTGCCCTAGTCGCTATTGTATGTGAAGTGTAATGGCTACAATACCTCCTAGATGATCTTCACATCAAGACCAACACCACCGCCACTTTGTATTGTGGCAACAAATCTTCTCATCACATAGCTCACAACTAGAGTTTTCATGAGCGCACAAAACATATTCACTTGGACTGCCATGCTTTGTGCGCGAGAAAATCCAAGCCAACCTCCTTCGCCTTTTGCCCATACGCTCTAACGACCAACTTATCGATGTCTTCACCAAGTTCCCTCATCGTGTTTGGTTTAGATCTATCGTTTCCAAGCTTGGTTTGATGAATATCCACCATCCAACTTGAGGGGATGGTGTTAAAGATATTTAGGTTTATGGGTTGTGGTTGTAACCCGTTTTCCCCTTTAGCTTGTTTTTAGAAACCTTATATAAGAATATGAATTTCTTTTGTTTTGTAAGAAACAAAAGTTCAATCAAATTATATGAAAATTGTTTAACATAGTTGAACTTTCTTCCATGGATCTCTCCAGATTTCACGTCAGGGAGTCATACCATATTTTCTTTGTGTCAAAACACATTTTTCACTAATATTAAAACAAAAATATGTCAAAGGATGTAAACAACTTGAAAGAATGCATGAATCACATTTAACATGTTAAAAAAAATTAACTAATTAGATTAAAAAGATTATAATTATTATTTTTAAAATTTAAAAACTAAAATATGTGGAAATTTTGAACAAAAATAAATTTTAATTTTATATGAAAATTACATACTTATCCTTTTAAAAATTCAAAGACGAGCGGGTGCGAAAAGAAATTGTAGGGATGCGCAAGTAAAAGCCGAAAAAGTCAAGTGATCATACTGGACAAGCGTGAGGGACATGCTAAAGAAAACTGCCACAACCATAACCATTTCTGCATCAACTTACTCTCACTCGTCACTCTTAGCAGTGAGAAGATGAGGATCAAAACGCTGCGTTTCCTCTTTCTCCTCTTTCTCTGCTCCCACCTAACCTGCGTTCTCTCATGGAAGAAAGAGGAATTCCGAACCTGCCACCAAACCCCATTCTGCAAGCGAGCTCGATCCCGCATCCCCGGCTCCTCCTCCCTCATCGCCACCGATGTCACCATCTCCGACGGTGACCTCACCGCCAAACTCACCCCCAAATCCGAACCCCAAGCCAAACCCTTGATCCTCACTCTCTCCGTTCACCAACACGGCATCCTCCGTCTCAAGATCGATGAAGACCCCTCCCTCTCCCCTCCCAAGAAACGCTTCGAGGTCCCCGACGTTGTCGTTCCGGAATTCACCTCCTCCAAGCTCTGGCTTCCGCGCCTTTCGGAGGAAGATAACGGCCTCGCCTCCTCCGTATACCTCTCCGACGGCCACTCCGCCGTCATCCGACACGACCCTTTCGAACTCTTCGTCCGCGACGATAACTCCGGCGAACGTGTCATCTCCCTCAACTCCCACGGTCTCTTCGACTTCGAGCAGCTGAAAGCAAAATCCGAAGACGACAATTGGGAAGAAACTTTCCGCTCCCACACCGACCGTAGACCCTACGGTCCCCAATCAATCTCCTTCGACGTATCTTTCTACGGCGCCGATTTCGTATATGGCATCCCTGAACGCGCCACCACTCTCGCCCTAAGGCCCACCAGAGGCCCAAACGTTGAAGAATCGGAACCCTACCGTCTCTTCAACCTCGATGTCTTCGAGTACATCCACGATTCTCCTTTCGGCCTCTACGGTTCAATCCCCTTCATGGTTTCTCACGGAAAAACCAGGGGTAGTTCTGGGTTTTTCTGGCTCAACGCTGCGGAGATGCAAATCGACGTTCTTGCCCCTGGCTGGGAAGCCGAGTCTGCAGGGTCTCATATCGCGCTTCCTTCTCACAGAATTGACACGTTGTGGATGAGTGAAGCTGGTGTTGTGGATACCTTTTTTTTCATTGGTCCAAGCCCTAAGGATGTTTTGCAACAGTACACGGCGGTCACCGGAACTCCGGCGATGCCCCAGATGTTTTCAATTGCCTATCATCAGTGCCGGTGGAATTACCGTGATGAGGAGGATGTTGAGCATGTGGATTCTAAGTTTGATGAGTTGGATATTCCTTATGATGTTTTGTGGCTTGACATTGAGCACACTAATGGGAAGAGGTATTTCACTTGGGACAGGACTCTTTTCCCGCACCCTGAGGAGATGCAGAAGAAGTTGGCTGATAAAGGGAGGCACATGGTTACCATTGTTGATCCTCACATTAAGCGGGACGATGATTTTTATTTGCACAAAGAGGCGTCGAAGAAGGGGTATTATGTTAAGGATTCCAGTGGCAAAGACTTTGATGGTTGGTGCTGGCCGGGTTCCTCGTCGTATCCTGATACTTTGAACCCGGAAATTAGGTCCTGGTGGGCTGATAAGTTCTCATACCAGAATTATGTTGGTTCTACGCCTTCGCTCTACATATGGAACGACATGAATGAACCTTCTGTTTTCAATGGTCCAGAGGTACGCTAATTCATTCCAACATTCATTTCTCTTTTTTCACTTGTTTAGATTTAAGATAAGGAATTTAGAGTATTCATTTTCAATGTTTTTTGAGGTTGAATAAAAATTGTGTGCTTGAAGGAATTCCCTTTCATCATCTGTTTACATTCTAATTTTGAATGAGCAGCATTATGATCTCATGAGCCTCTAAAATGATGCAAGGTTTGTATTAATTTAGCACAATATTGACTTCTAATAATCAGGAATCACAATTTAGGACTAGTTATTATAAATTAAATATTATCTTTAACACAAGAAAAAACGTATATGTAGTAGATTAGTAGAGGTTAATATCACGATCAGCCAACTTATCAGTCACGCTATCATGGTTAATGTCCATGAGTGTGTTGTGGTGCTCAATGATAGGTTGGCTGTTGTATAAAAGTTCACTTCGGGAGAAAGAGGAAAAGGAGAGTATGATGAATACAAATACAAATCCCCAACTAAGATAAGATTCTACCACTGTATAATCTCATGATATGAGGGAGATTCCAAAATTTGCTGAGTCCGAGTGAAACCAAACCAAACCCATATTGTTAATAGTTCTGAAAAAAAAGCGGGAAGAGCTGTCCAAACATGTTGGAGATCCTGTCCAAGTGATCCACATTTTCATTGTGCTATTAAGCCCCTTAAGGAGTTTTTTTTTTTTGTTTAAATTTCCAATGCTCACCTAGAGATAGTGAAACTGAAGATATGATTACACACATTGTATATAGGTGACAATGCCTAGAGATGCTTTACACTACGGAGGCGTGGAACATCGAGAGTTGCATAATGCCTATGGATATTACTTCCACATGGCAACAGCTGATGGTCTAGTGAAGCGTGGTGATGGGAATGACAGGCCATTTGTTTTATCGAGAGCATTATTTGCTGGAAGTCAAAGGTATGGAGCAGTTTGGACCGGGGATAACACTGCCGAATGGGATCACCTAAGAGTTTCTATTCCTATGATTTTGACCCTTGGTCTTACTGGGATGTCATTCTCTGGTGGGTATTGCCCTTCTCACAATGTATTTTTATTTCATTATTCTTTTCTTTGCATATTCATAGCAATTCAATACATTTATTTGTATGAGTTAGAAAAAATTCTCCCTTTTGTTCATATATCTTATTCATATCTCTTGTACATAACGCAGGTGCTGATGTTGGTGGATTTTTTGGGAATCCTGAGCCTGAGTTGTTGGTTCGTTGGTATCAGCTAGGAGCTTACTATCCTTTCTTTAGGGCCCATGCCCATCATGACACAAAAAGACGAGAACCGTGGTTGTTTGGGTACAATTGCTTTACTTCCAAGATTTCTTTGCCCCAAATTTAAGATATTACAGGTTTTTTGGGTACTCCTTTCAGCCCAACAATTAAAAAGCAGTTCTTTTACTGTTCATGTCTTTGTTTTAAGAGCTGACGCCTCTAAAAACCAGTGAAACATTCTTTCAAGAGAAGGATGTATTAAAAACCAGGCTAATATCTATCAAGGGATGAACCGTCCCATGAAATACCATGCGAATCTTAGATGTAAATGAAGTGGAACTGAACTGTATGTCCATATTATAATATTGTAATTGCTAATTCGTATCACAGGGGCACATGATCACTGAAATCGACAAATAACTTCCATGTGGCTACATCTCTCCCCCACATGCACATGGTTAATAGTGACATTAATGTTTGAATTTATAAAAGTTGAATTTCATGTATATGTACTATAGGTATCTATTGTGTGCCTTGACTATCATATGTGGCCGGCATTGTATAGGTATCTGTTTGTCAACATTGTAAATTGATTATCTTTATGATATTGCAGAGAACGAAATACAGAATTGATTAAAGATGCTATACATGTTCGTTATGCGCTTCTCCCATACTTCTACACATTATTCAGGGAAGCTAACACTACTGGTGTTCCTGTGGTTCGTCCACTGTGGATGGAATTCCCATCTGATGAAGCTACTTTTAGCAATGACGAAGCTTTCATGGTTGGGAGTAGCCTTTTAGTGCAAGGGATCTATACTGAGGTGATTTAATCAATTTCCATATATACGCACACAACATGCACAGAACACGCACACACACATGTGTGTGTGTGTGTGTGTGTATATATATATATATATATATATATATGTTTTCCTTTGCATATTATTTCGTTCTACTTTTGTGATCTTTGACTTAAGTTTGAGAATGGCTTGTTGCTGGCAGCGAGCTAAGCATGCTTCGGTCTATTTGCCTGGAAAAGAATCCTGGTATGACCTAAGAACTGGAACTGTGTACAAGGGAGGGGTGACACACAAGCTGCAGGTTACTGAGGAGAGCATTCCAGCTTTTCAAAGAGCTGGGACCATTGTTGCTAGGAAAGACCGGTTTCGGCGAAGTTCCACTCAGATGGCAAATGATCCCTACACCCTGGTATGTATTCATGTTGATCTACTGTAATTCTTTTGTGAATATTCTTATTGTCAGATATATCTCATGGGACATAATTCTTACCTTTTCTGTTATTTACTAGGTCGTGGTTTATTGTCTTTCTATTCAAAACCCTTTCCTGTCATACATATATACATATATCACAACAAAGTTTATGCTAGTTAGGGTGTCAAAATGGACTCGAACTCATGAGCCAACTTGGCTCACCACGGGTTCTAGTTGGCTTGATTGGAAAAAAATATAGTTTTTCTTAATGTGGGATAAATTAGATTCAACTCATTTAACTTTTAAGCTGGGTTGGAGGTGAATTGACTTGTAACTCATCTTCAACAACCTTTTATAATTTTTTCAATTATAATTATTTATTACTTTTGATTATGTAGGTTGACACTTTTGTTTTTCTAAAGACTAGAATGTTTTTCAATAGTATTTGAATTATTTATTTGTCCAATTATGTAAGTTAATATTTTGAGTTTTACTTAATATCTTTATAATTTGACTTCTTAATTGTGGGTAATAGTGAAACAAGTGAATACCCCAAGTATACTACTATACAAAGGCGGGTCGAGTCAATCCACTTTGATTATATTACAATAAAATATAAAACAAGTTGGGAGAGCAAAATATGCATAAATGAGTCAACTTATTTAACCTACCAACTTGTGGTGGGTTGAGTCAGATTTCAAAATTTCTAGTTCGTCAAAAAATGAGTCGGGTTGTCTCACTTTGACATTCGATTGCTAGTTAGCCCCACATGGTACTTGGAATCAGGCCATCTTTGAACATTGAGGCACATCTTAAGCAAATATAATGCATTTTAACATTCATTTTTCTCACTTCTCTATGATTTAAACAAAAATGTTGAATGCGTATGTGTGCACTTGTGTTTTTGTCTAATTTATTCTATTATGAGGATGTGTATAACACCAATAAACTGAATGACTTTATGCATTGCAAGAGTAATTGCATGTGTGCTTGTGTATAAATAACATCCAAGAAAAGATCTGAATCTCATTTTTCCGCTGACGTGTGTAAAAACCATGTGGATATTGACTATTTGAGTAACGTGACGTGATTGCTTATTTGTTTGCATTTCAACCAAAAAATTGCGTACATGAGGTTGAGACAGCAAGTCGGTAAATGCTGTGTTGTCCGGATAACTGTGGACAGTAATCTAAAGTAGACAACTAATTTACTTCTTCATAATTTTTATAAATTTTTTATGGACAGGTTATAGCTCTGAATAGTTCCCAATCAGCTGAAGGTGAACTCTACATTGATGATGGGAGCAGCTTTAAATTTCTGCAAGGGGCCTATATCCATAGACGTTTTATTTTCTCGAATGGGAAACTCACTTCCATAGACCTGGCACCTGCTTCAGGTAGCAATAAGCGTTATTCATCAGATGCTTTCATCGAGAGGATTATCCTGCTGGGACAAGCTTCTGGCTCAAAAAATGCACTCATTGAGCCATCAAACCAAAAGATCGATATTGAACTTGGCCCCCTCTGGTTTTTAAGGGCACGCGCACCAGCTGTTGTGACTGTACGCCAACCTAATGTCCGTGTTGCAGAAGACTGGACTATAACAGTTATTTAACAATTCTGGTTGAGGGAAGCGTTTAATGTTCAATGCTACGGATAGTGCAAAACGAGATTTTGTCTGTAGTTGAGTCGATATGAAGTTCAAGAGCATAGTTGTTGGGGCAAGGAGACAGAAAAAGCACTGGTTGACGAATATGTGCACCAACTCAGTTTGAGCGGCTTATTTAATGTAGGACTTGATAACTCGAAAGATTAATATTTGGAAGTTGCCATTCCATTGTCTGCAAGAGTTATGTTGATAACGATAAATTTCTGTCATCTGGAATGGTCCGTTTGTTTTGGGAAAAGTTTGTGATTAATGCAATAACTTGGTCGTTAATATAGGCTACTACATCTAAGTTACCATTTTTGAATAGTGAACTCTCTATTTTAATAAATAGAAGATATTCATCTAAGATGCGTGAGTATGTGCATAATGAGAAACTCAACAGGGTTTACTGATATGTTGTATAAGACACGATGATCCTCCAAAAACATCACCCACTCCTCAGGGCCCCTCAATCCTTATAAAGTAAAATGCACGCATCACACTCCACTAACTAGCTAGTACTCCAATCTCTACTTTCTATTTTTTACTATTTTTACGAAAGGAAAGCACATTATTAATTAGAGTCGGTCTTTCGCTTATAAGCCTCAAATGTCTTTTTCCATTTTGAGACACGGTTCCATATTATTATCCTGACATGTAATATTCCTTGCTTTCGTAAATAAATTAACTGTAATTTAACTTATTACGAACTAACGAAATGAACTTGCAAAAAATAATCACAATGGGTAAGAAACCTATCAAACTTTTAAATAAAAGATAAATGGTTCTAATCTTACAAGTAAAATCATTTTAAATTCTGAATATTATATGATATAATAAGGAAAACACTAATTATTTCTTACTAGACACCTATAATATCCACTTTTTCCTGTCCTAAACGTCTAAGGACCTAGCCTTAACTAATGGGCCTAAGGTCAGCCCATAGGATGCCCCAAAATCCTTTCCCAATCCCTCTCACTCTACCCCATTCTCAGAAAACAAAAACAGGAACCCTTTCACCTTCCACTACTGAGGCAAAGAGCTCTGCTAGGGTTTTAGTGAACTTCTCCTTTCCTCCAAGTCGGTAGTGCGTTTCCCTCCAAGTAAGTTGAGTTCCAACGTTTACCTTTCTTTTTCCCGTCTTTTGTTCTGGTTCAAAAAAGGGTTCTTTCCAGAACCTTACCCCATGGCTGTCAAAATCACGACCCAAAACGTAAGGTCGTACGAGTCTACGATCTTTTGCATCCTCTCCGATCCCGCTCCATTTAAAATACGCGATCTTCAAGGATCGTGTTGGAACGCTGTTGTAAATCGCAACTTGGTTGGGAGCGGCGATTCCGGCGATGCAGTCCCTTCCAATCGCGATGGTGCTAATCCCTTCTAAACAGTGAGGAAAAAATGAGAAGACCTTGTGGCGGTAGTGACAACTGCAGCAGCAGCGCCCTCTATCACCAACGTCGAGTCTCACGGCAACGTTGATTACGACTTTCGCATCTCGCAGCAGCAGCTTCGCATCTAGCAACAACACCAAATTTGCATCTCGCAGCGGCAACACCAACTTTACATCTCGCAGCGGCAACGACACCAGCTTCGCATCGCAGCGGCAACAACAATAGCCAGCTTCACATCGTAGCGACAACAACACTTTTTAACCTAATTTCCAAAAACCCTAAATTTCTAACCTACTTTTTTAAACTTTCAAAAAGCCCAATTTTAAAAGCCCACTCAGAAGTAAAACCTGCACAGTAAAACCATAGCTGCAGGTAAAAGTAACTTTTTTTTAAAAAAGTTACTATCTCCCTCTCTGTTACATTAGAAACAGTGACATGATTTAAAAATAAAAACGTTAAAAACTATCTCCCTCTCTATCACACATCTAACGTTAAATCGTAAAGGAAAATATAAATCGTAAATCGGAAGATCGTAACATGGATCGTAAGATCCTACAAATTTTATTGTCACTCAAAATTCATAAGTAAATTTTATAATATATGAAATAAAAGAGCACATCACTAGGTGCAAATCAATATCCTACGTATATAGGAATAACAAAATAATGATTCTTCTAAACCAAATAGTCTTCTAAGTTAAATTCACAATCTTCAGCTCCATCATTCCTATCTCCTTCGTCATTCAAATCAACCATATCTAAGTCTTGACTATGTAAAGTTTCATCTTCTGAACTTCAACTGGAATCAAGTTCTCATCCAAATCCAATGCTTCATTTTGCTCATGCTCATCTTCCATAATCCACTCTTCATCGGATGAACAATCATCAATGTTAATTCGAGCTGGTTTTCTTGTTTGTTTCTTCTTGGCTAATTTTGAATTGGCCATAACAAAAACAACATCATTCATTGTGCTTTGCTTTAGCCTATTTCTTCTCTTTGTATGGACCTAAACAAATGCAAAGACAAATATGATAAGCGAGCACTACTAGTAATTTATTATAGTGATATATTCTAACATTAACTTACCATCTCAAAGGAACTCCAATTACGCTCACATCCGAGGAGCTACATGTCAAGCTTAATACATGAATCGCAAATTTTTGGAGTTCAGGATATTCATCACCATAAGACTCCCACCAATCTGCTGGAGTCTTTAAATTAATTGACCTAGTAGCCAAAGGACAACCAAAACATTTTGCTCATTTTCTAAAATCATCAATTTGAACATCAATGAGAGTTTGTTCATCCTCATCTTCAACCATCCTAGTTATACATTCCATCAAACCTCGTTTCACTTCCAAATCTGCTTTAAATTCGGGACGATAATGCATTTGAGGGTTAAGAAAATAACCTGCAACATGCAAAGGCCTATGGAGCTGCTTGTCCCACCTTTCATCAATGATGTTCCACAAAGGCAAATAACTAACCAAAATACATTACATTGAGTTAGTTTTTTGTTTTCCATTAACAAATATAAATAGGTAGATGACTAATACCTTTTTTTGACAGCATTGAAAGCCTTTTGAATCTTCTCCTTTGCTTGATCCATTGCTTCATAAATGAATCCCATGGCTGGCTTTTGATCCGAATCAACCAATCGAAGCACTTCAATTAAAGGCAATGCACCCTTCAAACAAGTTATTATATTCTTCCAAAACTCCTTATCTAAAACAACATCTTCAACTATTTTACCATCATTGATTTTAGCAAACTTGCTAGACTTCCACTCATTGCTAGTAAACATTCTAATCAAAGCTCCTTTATTCTCATGTAGGCATCCTAATGTCAGATACGATGTAGCGAAACGGGTAACACCTAGCCTCACCAAATCCCTTCCTTTTGTGAAATGTTGTAATAGACAAATTAGAGAAGATCTTCTAACATTAAGTCGACACAATGTGTAGCACACAGTGTCCAAAATAGCCTTTTTCTCTTTGTCATCAACAAGTGGCCAGCAACTTTATAGTTTGCAGCATTATCGGTGACAACTTGAATGACATTTTCTTCTCCCACCTCTTCAACAATGCTATCCATCATCTCAAAAACTTTCTCAGCTATTTTAGATATTGAAGAGGCATTTATGGACTTCAAAACCACAATTCCCTTTGGTCTGTTCACCAAGAAGTTTATTATTGTCCTTCTTTTCTTATCAGTCCAGCCATTGATCATAATAGTACATCCCATTTTTTTCCATTCATCCCTATGTGCTTGCAAAGCAAGGGATGTATTTTGAACTTCCTCCTTCAAATATTTAACTTTGATCTCATGACAAGATGGAGGCTTAAATCCAAGACCATGTCTTGAAAACAAATAAAGCATAGCAATGAATTCTTCACTTTTTGCCACATTGAAAGGTATAACATTGTTATAGAAGAATCTAGCAATTGCTTGACAAGCTTCCTCTCTCATACCTTTCTTAAACATGTTGTTGATGGTAGTTTGTGTACCAACTACTCTCTTCTTAAAAATATTTGTAGGACTTGAAGCTTCACTATTTTTTCTTTTCTCACTAGCTTCTACTGTTTCCTCCTCCATATTCAGCCTTGATTTCTTGTTTAAATTTTGTTGCAAACCAACAACAAGTTCCAATATCTCTTTCTTCACTTCATCAGTAACATCCTTGCAAGCACCAACATCCTTTTGAGTACCAGCTAAGTGATGCTTCAATCGATAAACTCCCCCTATTACTACCTTCTAACAGTATTTGCATTGTAGCTTTCTAGTATCCCCACCAATAGAATTACAATGCTTCCATGCTATATCACTCCTATTTCCTAGGGCATTTTTTGGAGCCACGGGTATAAAAGATTTTGAAGTCATTTTAATAATGCAAAAGTGGACTGTAGTTTGAATGTCGTGAATAGTGTAAGTTGAAAAATTAGTGTGGTGATGGTGTGGAAGAAGCAAAGGGAATGGACGTTTGGGTACACGTAGTGAAAAAAATAGAGAGAATAGAGGGAATGGTAATTTTACTGCGTAGTACAGTAGTCTGTGTCATGTGTGTCGTGGTAGTTCTATTATTTATAAAGAAGAGGGAGTAGTTTTTTTAATCTTGGCAAAAGGAGGGAACTAGTGATTTTTAATTGTAAAAAGTGGCAGCAAGGAGAGAATTAGTAGTTTTTTAAAGTAAACAATCACTGTCCCACTTTTTAATTTTGGAAATTAGTGATTTTTAATTGTAAAAAGTGGCAGCAAAGAGAGAATTAATAGTTTTTTTAAGGTAAGTTGTCCCGATTTTTTTTTATTTTCTTAATCTTTAAGGAGCAGATTTTTTAATCTTAATAAAACATTTTCTTAATTTTTAAGGAGCCGATTTTTTAATCCTAATAAAATATTTTTTTAATCTTTAAAGAGCAGAATTTTTAATCTGATAAAATATTTTTCTTAATTTTTAAGGAGCAAATTAAAATCCCTGGCTACCCCTCCTCGGGCCCCAGAGGCTGTCAGGTTACTACAGCCCAATGCACCCCAACCCATCACCCTTCTCCGTCCATTCATACTGGTTGGTTGTTGCTAGTGGGAATCGAACCCCTAACCTGACCTTTAACACCTCTAGCTCACCAGCAGATGCTACCAACTGGTAGCATCTCTTTTTTGTAACATCCCTGGCTATCCCTCCTCGGGCCCCAGAGGCTGTCAGGTTACTACAGCCCAATGCACCCCAACCCATCATCCTTCTCCGTCCATTCATACTGGTTGGTTGTTGCCAGTGGGAATCGAACCCCCAACCTAACCTTTAACACCTCTGGCTCACCAGCAGATGCTACCTTAAGGTTTTATTTTTAAATCATGTCACTGATTCTAATGTAACAGAGAGGGAGATAGTAACTTTTTTTAAAAAAGTTACTTTTACCTGCAGCTATTGTTTTACTATGCAGGTTTTACTTCTGAGTGGGCTTTTAAAATTGAGCTTTTTGAAAGTTTAAAAAATTAGGTTAGAAATTTAGGGTTTTTGGAAATTAGGTTAAAAAGTGTTGTTGTCGCTGCGATGTGAAGCTGGCTATTGCTGTTGTCGCTGCAATGCGAAGCTGGTGCTGCTGCCACTGCAAGATGTAAAGCTGGTGCTGTCGCTGTGAGATGCGAAGCTGGTGCTACTGTTGCGAGATGCGAAAGTCCTTATCAACGTTGCCGTGACACTCGACACTGGTGATAAAAGGTGTTGTTGCTACAGTTGTCACTGCCGCCACAAGGTCTTCTCATTTTTTCCTCACTGTTTGGAAGGGATTAGCACCGTCGCGATTGGAAGGGACCGCATCGTCGAAATCGTCGCTCCCAGCTGAGTTGCGATTTACACCGGCGATCCAACACGATTCTTGAAGATCGCGTATTTTAAGTGGAACGGGATCGGAGAGGATGCAAAAGATCGTAGACTCGTACGATCTTACGTTTTCGGTCATGATTTTTACAACCATGATGGTGGTGCCTCATGGTTTAGGACGTAATTTCATGAACCTCTTGGTGAGAGTTCATGGTGGTGCCTCATGAAAGGACGTAATTCCATGATCCTCTTAGTGAGTGTTAATGGTGTTGCCTCATGTAAGGACGTAATTCCACGACCTTCGTAGTGAGAGCTCATGGTGGTGCCTCAAGTAATGGACGTAATTCCACGAACCTCTTAGTAAGATTTCGTGGTGGTGTCTCAGTATATAATTAAGTAAGGATTCAATTAAGGATTACATTCTGAAGCTTTAAAGAGTCAGTTAGTCTCACATAGAGCGTACTGACTCAAGTGGTGAGAGTAGCAGAAGGCCCTAGTCTTTGGCAGGATAATGGCCTTAGATGTTTGAAGGCTAACCTTGTGTGTGGTAGGATGAAACCCATTGACAAGTGTAAGACCCATGAAATTAATTAATTAATAAATGTGGTTAGTGGAAGCCTTTATGATGTTTAATGTTAAGGTTTATGACGTGGAAAAGTACTAGCTCAAACGGTTGAGAGTACTTAGTGTGTTGAAAGGACTTGGGTTCAAGTCCTATGTATGTCATTATATATTATTTATTTTATTATTATTTTTAATAATATGCTTGATTATAATGAGTGATAATTTAATCCTATATTTATAGGAATTATCATTAAACATGAATTAGCTAAAGGGTTGTGTATTGGTTTGACATTAGCATAGTTATGGGTTCAAACCTTGGTGAATCCACACTAAACTTTTTTTTTTTGCCAAAATTTCTTTTGGCATGAATGTGAAAGGGCAAGGAAATCCTAGAAGCCAAGATAGGCTGGAAAACTCATGAAGTAATGGCTTTTGAAAGGCAATTACACCTCTTAATGATGGAAATTTGTTTTCCAGCATTAACCACCATTATGCCATGTTTAAAGAGAACATTAAGGGAAAGTGAGAGAGTTTTCTTGACTAGTTTTTGTGAGGGCTGTGAGGGGTGGATTAACAGAGCATACATTGTGCTAATTGAGAGAAAGTGAAGGCTGCTACGTGTGGTTGAGTGGAGGCAAGGGAGAAAATCATTGTGGAACCAAGGCAAAACGCGAGTAATCAATTTCAAAGCGAGGAATCCAAGTTAGGGGAGCTGGAACCGTACTTTTATTTCGTGTTGTTAAATGGTATGAAATGTATGAAAAATTGGATGTATATAACCTGCCTATATCATGTAATTTTCATGTTTCTGGAATTTTCCAGAAACCGCCTGGCGGGTGATGAACCACCGCCAGGCGACTCATCCTTTTCTGGGTTATTTTGGGGTTCCAGAGATGGAACCACCTGGTGGCAAGGTTCGCGCCGCTAGGCGACACGTGACTGCACACCCAGTTTTCTGGGTTTTTGATGAACTGTCTGGTGGTGATGAACACCCGCCAGGCGACACGAGTCAATTTGGCTCGAATTTAGTGTTTTGGGGTTTCTAGGTTGATTCTGTTTAAGGGAAAAGATAGTGCCAACTGTTTGGAAATGATTGGAAGCCCGAATTCGCTGAAGTATATAAAATTGAAGGTTCGATTGGGTGAAAATTGCATGAATATCAATTTTTGGGTTGATGAATTGGGGATTTCATAGTCACACTAGATTAAGTGGTAAGGTTAGTGGAATTTCGTATATGAAGAAGTCTTATGAAGGAATAGTGAATATAAATACGTGAATGCAGCCTATTGGATCATAAATCGAGTGGAAGAAGAATTATAGGGGATTGAAACAGCAGGAACCGCCTAGAGGCACCCAATTGGCCGCTAGGCGCCACACCAGAGGTACGTGGTGTTTTGTTCACGAAAGACGCTATTTTACGTACTTTTCGCGCAACAGGAACCGTCGGGCGGTAGTTTACTCCCGCCAGGCACCACCTTTCTCATTTTTGGGCGCTAGGCGCCACCATTTTTTTAGTTTGCGCAGTTTTCATAAAACTGCATTTTCCGGTTCGTTAACTGTCCGATTTAGGTGAAATTTTGACAGGTGGTCCATAACATGTAGTTCTTCACTTTGAACAATGGAGATTTGATTTGGAGAACAGTAGCTAGAGATACACGTTACTCAATATTGTTGATTTTGGAGTCTTTGAAATACATGGTTAAACTCTTGATAATTTCAAGTAACTTCTAATGAAGCATGATTGGGTTATGTGGTAAGTCTCTTACAATTTGAATGTTCCTTTGGGTTAGTCACATGTGGAGAATTGGTTATTGGTGAATGCATGTGTGTCAATATTAATTTGCATTGGTGCATAGGATCACGTGCTTAAATTGTTAGAGTGATGCTACTTATATTTGTTTGGGCATGCGTTATTCATAAGTTAGAATGGAATGCTAGCATGGATTTAAAGGGGGAATATATATATATGAAATGTGAATGGATTGATTTTACTTTGTTGTGGGTGCTTAAAAACCAGTATTGCGCAAGTACTGGTGTAGCGCCTAGCGGTGGTGTTTGACCGCCAGGCGATAGCTACAAAACTAGTAGAGAATTGAAGCCTGTAGTGCTTGGTGATAAGGGTTGTCCCGCCAGGCGATACTCGTAAAAATAGTAGCATCAGAGGTGCTTGGTGCCTGGCGGCACGTGTTCCCCGCCAGGTAGTCTGGAAGCCTTTTGCTCCTGGCGACTCGTGTGGAGCGCCAAGTGATTTTTGATGAAGCAAACATTGGGTTTTGCTTGCTTTGAAGGTGCGTGGTCTACGAGGCTTTGGCGATATCTCAAGGGTCAGATGCTGGTGTATTCTTAGAGTTGTGGCTCAGGATGGAGGGTAATATGAGCATTCTTTGTGTTGTGGCTCGGAATAGTGAGTGTTCCTGCATGTGTTCTATAAGTGGTGGCTTGTAGGTTGGATATCAACGATAACTTGAGATTATCAACCAAAGACGTAGAACATGGATTACATGGTGATGGCTATGTGTGATGAGACCAAAGGATGAAGTTCCTTTAATGTGTGTGTTTTGTTATATAAATTGTTGTATATGTTTATATTCCTTTAGCTCACTCTATCTGCTTGTGTTTGGCAATGATCGTGTACGCAGTACATGGGAGCAGATGACGTTGCAGGTGGTTCTGGTGGAGCGTAGAGCCGGAGCGGGGCTAGACTTGTGAGAAGGATTTTCTTAGGGTTTTATATTGTTTTTATGATTTCAAATAAATTATAAACATGGATATTACTAGACTTTTGGACAATTATAATAATATTTTTTATCATGGATTTTTGGATTATTGTTGAGGTAATAAAAGTTTTAAAATTTCTCGTGTTTTGGGAAAATGATATTTCAGTAAATGTAGTTTAATTATATTTCTCTATTTTAATATTTAAATCCGTAATATCTGATCGGGATGTTATAGCAAGGGCTCTACAGAGCAGTAGAGGCCACCAAAAGTGCAAGAATCCAATAAATCCGACTAATTATATGTATCCAGATAAATGTGTCGTAGAGTCTTGTTGTTGGTTGCTATCACATGGTTGGGTGATTTATGTGTTCTCGACTTTTAAATTCATATGTTCAATTGTATGATAAAACTTTTTTACTCTAGCTTACCCTTTTTGTTTGCTTGTGTGTCTCGTGTGTGGTTTTCTCTGTTAACGATGATCATCAATTTATTGATGTGAGCAGATATGAGAACTCTTAGTAATTGCAATGACGACGGGAATGCTGCAGGTTAATTGGACAGGATTTGCTGTTGAGCTCGTTGTTGAGCCCATGTTGAAGAATTATTATTATATTGTAATTTCTTGCTTATGAGCAAACTTTTGGTCATTTATCGAATCTTTCTGTTTTGTTAAGGGTACAATGATGTGCCTTAGTTTTTCTATATTGAATACTTGAATGGTTGCGAAATCCTTATACTTTAAATCTCATGCCCTTGAATATTATAATATATACAATATTTTATTTGGACGATATTTTATTTGGATAGATTTATCTACTAAAATAGGAGGTTAACACCTGCCTGCCTTTTATATACATATGTTTACACTAAAATCACTTTTCATTTGAATTATTACAAGATAAACTTTTATGCATTATTTGTAATAAATTTGGATTATTACAAGATAAACTCTTATGCATTATTTGTAATAATAATTCATTAGTGACATTATGTAATTTGAAAACAAATAAAAATAATGTGGACTATTTAGTTAGTCTTCTTAACTATTGAGGCATACCGCATATTGTATCAATTATACACGGATTGTTTCCCGCAAGACAGAAGAACTGTTTCTTACCAAACAAAATGGAAGGAAACCTCTACACAATGAGAATAAAAAACAAATTCAGAATTTTAGAATATAACGATTTGTAAACATTTTCACATATATACATTTGGTTAGAGTAATGACTAGTAGATATTTTCACAATATATACATTTGATTATAATTTTTTCTCACTTTTTTATATATCATTTCATTTTCTAATATTTATCATAAAAATGCAGATGCAATGTTTTTCTTACTATGTGCCATTTTCTGTGTACATTCATAAAACTCTGACCAAATCCGATTCTTCAGTTGAATTTTCCTATTTTTTGATTAATTTCTCTACAAATGTTTAGAAAAATAGAAAAGAAACTAATTAACTTCTTTATAGATTAAAATTAATTTATGTAAAATTAAAAAATAAATTTTACAAAAAGTATTCTCATAAATTAATTCATGTATAGACTAATTTTAATTTTACAAAACACCGTTCTATTTCTTAAAAAATTGTTCTATTACTTTGAGGTTTGGTAAGACAAAGGGCATTGACACTAAATATGTGTAAACGAATGACACAAAAAAAAGACGGGGGCGGGGAGAACTTGAAGAAACCAAATAGACATCCATTTTTCTAGCCAATAAAAAACAAGTGTTAAAAGGGTCTTTCTTTTCTATAACTTCATTGTATATCAAAGAAATATAGATATCATTCAAAGTGTCGAGATTTTAAGATGGCTATTAATATATTATTAAACAAAGGGGAAAAGAGTCTAGAAAATATTCAGATTAGGATTAACATGTATGATACATAAAATCTATCAAAAAACCCACATAGTTTCTTAATCTAAAGAAGGAGCCACAGGCTCACACATATCATCATACACAGTCATAAACATTTTCTAAGAGAAAAAAACAAAAAATATTGCTGAAAGTGTTGAAAATTGCAAGTGAAGTGAAATTGGGTCTTAATCTGTCTTCTTTTCTGGAAATTGTGATTTGTTGTGAACCATAGATCGCTTTTCCTCTGCTGACTTAGAGAAGATCTCTTCCTTATCTTCGAAATACCTCTCAAAAGCTCTTGGAAGGAAGCACGGAATCAAGAACACGAATAGATTGATCGAGAAATAAACCAGATTGGCCACTGCCAAAAACTTCCCGAACATATGCCACGCCGAGTCCTGCATGCATTAATTGCAACACTTGAAACTCATTCATTTCATACATATACATGCAATGAATCATAGAAACCAAATCACCACTCAAAAGGACCATTTCTGATTAACATCGTACCTGAAACCTGGCATTGACAGGCAAAGTCTTGTTGAGCCAGACATCATGAATCCAATCAATATCCACAAAGATCCTTCTGATTGTGTAGAGCATGGGAACCATGGCTCTCACAGGTGGTGAAAACAAAGACAACCCTCCGATGATGTTCTCAGTCAATATCTGAAAGGACAACAAGAACAAGTGAGGGGTGGCTGAACGCACAGCATGCTCATCCCCTCTTGCAAACCCTCCAAGAACATAAGCCAGAGGCAAGAACAACCCCACGGTGGTTCCAACAACCACATACATTCGGAACATTCTGCTCCCTCTGAAGAGCTCAGTCCCCGACCCAGATGAAGCTGATGATGAGGACTTTGTCGGAAAGGCAAAATATGAGAGTGCCACGATGTAAGCAGAGGCAAGTACAGGGAAAACTAGGTCAAGGAGTGGGATAAGGCCACTTGCTGAGAACACCAAAATGAAGGCCACAAGTTGAAGCTCTATCATGCGTAGTGAACCCATCATGCCACCACCTTGTGCTCCCTCTTCTGATCGCCGTTTATACTTTGAGCCGCCTGAAGACACCCTTTGTTCTCCCGTTGGTGCTGGTGGACGAGACATTGCTACAGACACACCAGACATTTTCTTCTTCTTTATTCACTTTCTCTAGAAACAAAATTAAACAAAGGCGTTACATAAACATCTGTCACACACAACACCACATCATCATCCCCGACAATCATCATAACCATAAGAAGAACAATTAACCTTGTATATTGTTCTTTTTGTCGTAGATTTGAATTATTACACATAAAACTGTATCTATATAGGTTTATGTTCTGTACAATGCTTGCAATCATTCAATCAAAATATATAAAATTTAAAGTGGTTGCTGGGTGTTTAGATAACAGAGAAAGAGAAATATATCAGACAAGTGATGAGATAGACACTTACAAGAAGGGTGGTGAAGAAGATAAGAGAAGGTGACGGGGGCAAAGAAAAGAGAAAATGGTGTAAGAAGAGAGGTGTTGGAGAGAGGAAGAGGAAGAAGTAGAAATTTTGGTTGAAAATGATGAAGCGTTGCCGTAGGCGATGAAAGAGACGAAGCAAAGGATGAGTTTATGATCCTAATTTGGTGCAAAGAAAGATAAAGAACCATGCACTGCTCCATGCCACGCGAATGCAGCATGCACGACACGTGTCCTCTGTTAGCTTATTATCACTGTCCAATGATCTGCACGTGTTACATTCTAGTTATACATAATGCCCAACACAGTTCTTCTTTCCTTTTTCTTCCTTCTTTCTTATCCTTTGTGCTTCATATCTTAACCCTTTCACAATGACGGTTGATAAACAAAATAAATTTTTAGCCATTTTTTTCTTAACAATCTATTTTTCTTTCGTAAAATAAATTCGCATGTCCAGTAGGAGGGACAAAATATTTGTACTATTTTATATGTGTATTATGAATATAATGATTTTATTTGTGTTATACATGAATATAATGATTGTACTAGAAATAGTTTTTTTTTTTTTTTTTTTTTTTTTTTTATATAAGAATTTTTTTTTTTTTTTTTTTTTTCCAAAATATTATTATTAGATAAGCATTCTTTATAGTCTTAGATGGTGCCAAAATACTATAATATAACTAATAATTTAAATAGAAGTTACAATACTAATTATAATAGTAAAAAATATAATACCATGTTGGCTATGTTATTGACATTTTTTACTATTATGGTATTACTTTAGTATTAATTTTATTTTGGGTCCATCAATACTAACGTCGGTTACTTGTTGGACGACGACCTGAGTGAAATCTATTTCATGTTCGTTAACCTAACATTAGAAACATTAACATGAACTTAAAGATATCTAAATGGTAGATTAGAAAATAATACTAATTCAGTGGAACTCAAAATTCTACTTTTACTTGTAATAGAAACCTGTTCTAAATGATAATTGTCTCTCATTCTCTTTCTTTTAGCGCCATTACCTTGTGAAATTAGGACATCCAGAACATAAAATAAGACGACAATTGTTTGTCAAAAGTGATAGGAATAAATCAATATTATTATTTGATGAAGGAGAACATAGAAGGGAGTGATAAATTTTCCGGTAAAATATGATGAGAGATTAAATATGATTATACTATTCTGTAATTTATGAAACAAAATTCCATTCTTATTAACATTTATATCTTTATTGAATTCTTGTTCACAATAACAATTATGTTTTTATAGATAAGGATAATGATATTTTGATACCAAAAATTTATTTATTTTCATTAGATATTATTTTTCACTATTATTTTTTTTACCATTTTACTCTTATAAAAAGATTATAATTGACTTTTGAAAAAAGAAATAAAAAACTATGTAAAAAAGAAGAAGAAATTCTTATTAAAAATTATAATAAAATAAAATATAACTTTCTAACATAAATAGCAGTCCAAAGCTTATTATCTGATGAAAATTACATGATTATATCAAAGCAAAATTCATAAAATATAGTTCATAATATTAAATAGTCTCATTTGGTAACCAAAACTTAAACATTCAAATAATATTCAAATGAAACCTATTAGGAGTGACATATACATAATATCATAAACTATAGGTATGAAATTTTAAACTTGTTCCCAACATTCAACACCTTTTAACGACTCAATGTTTCTTCTCTTCAAATCCTATGTTATCTTTTTCTCTCGTGGAATTAACGATCATAGGTATGTAACACCAACACATAAAAAAAATGGTAAGCTAGAGATAATTTAAAACTTATAAGTTTTAAATATAGAATATACTAGAAATTAAGAAGATAACTACACACAATTCATACAATCTGCATCCAAACATACAAACTTTCACGGTCCATTCATATAACATACCATAAACACAATTAACATTCGGAGGATTGGTGTATTGACTAGCACCCTGAGACCCTGCACAAGATTATGCTTTATCACTCTTGTCGTACAAGAACTATAGTTATAATGTGCACATGCCGCTCTCCGATCACGACAAGGTAAATTTTATATCTCACGAGCTTGACCATTGTCGACTCTCTAGATATGAACCTTGTAAGATCCGAAAAATTTAAATAATTAAATAAATAATTATTTGATAAATGTGGATAGTGAAAAATTTTATGACATTTAATGTTGGGATTTATGATGTGGAATAGTACTAGCTTAAATGGTTGAGAGTATTTGATTATTATGAGGGGACTTGGGGTTGAGTCCTATGTATGCAATTTGTGTGTTATTTTAATTGCGTATTATTTTTAATAATATGTTTGATCGTGATGAATGATAAATAATCCTAAATATATAAAAATTATCATGAAACATGAATTGGTTGATTTGTTGTACATTGGCTTGGTAATTGTGTGGTTGTTTGTTCAGACCTTTTCTAGAGCAAAATCATAATATTTTATTTTTCCTTGGTGACGAATTTGAGTAGGTGAAGAGTTGGAAGTAATATTTTATTTTGCCTTTGTGACGAATTTGACTAGGTGAAGAGTTGGAGGTGAGTTCTACGAATCTGGCAGTCAAGGGAATTATGAGGCTTAGACTTTAAGGACAAAATAAAGTGTTAACCGAAAAGTAGGCTTGGAGAAGGTCTCAAGGGTGGAGATTAAAGTTAGAGCAAAGAAGAGCGTTAGTGGAGTAACTTTTAGCGAGATTTCCACGTAAGGGAGCTTGACCTTACTTTATTCTCTTGTTTTCTTGTTGGTTGATGAATGAATCCAACCTTTGGATGTTTATCTTCACGTACTAAACTTGGTTTATCTTTTGTTACATTTGATGATTGTTGTATAAAACATAAAACGAGAATGAGTGTCGTGTTGGTTTCGCTTTGGGACATGTTGCTGCTCGTGGTGAGTGGGTTCTTTGGTTGGTTAAAAGACCACTGTGAATGTTACGATGGGTTGAATGCATATGATTTCTTTTGTCTTTCCAAATCTTCTTGAAGCTTGCTTCTTTGAGTGGTTTATTTTACTTATGCCAAAACTCTGGTGGTGGCTTATGTTCATGTGTGAGGAGATACCTAAGGTTTTGTGGGGTCATGTCCTTGTGGGTTTCTCTTTATGTAAGTTGCATTGTTTGGATTCCATGGGTGGTGTAGTTTTGTTTCTTCCTCAATATTATACTATCTTAGAGAAAAACCCTTGGTCCGTAAAAGTGTGTTTATTCACGTTTCTTTTTCACCAAAGGCATAATACAATTTTGGTTTCTTAGGTTTGTAATGGTAATTTGACTTAGCATGGTGGTGTGCAACGTTTTGCTTTCAAGTTGTGATTATATATATTTATATTACTTTGTTGCTTGTGCGGGACCCACAAATACATATAACAAGGGTGGGCATGGATTGGATTTTTAATTATCCAATCCACATCCATTTTAGATCCAAATAATTGGATTAGATTTTTGACCCAAATCCATTTTTTTAGCAAAACTAGTTTGGATTTTACTAAAATCCAAATTCAAATATTTGGATCAAGATTTAAATCTAGTCCAAATATTTGAATCAAGTTTAAAATCTAGAATCCATTTTTTATAAAAGAAATTTAAATTGAATTTTCTAAAACTTGTGCCCTTAAGGCCAACACAACTCAGCCTGTTCGGGTCGTCAAGCTAGCTCCGCCCATCAGGGTCTCGGGCCTGCTCAGTCTATATAAGTCGTCGAGCACGACCCGTCCGAATCGTCGGGCCGACCCAGTCCAACCCATCTGGTGGGTCAAATTATGGGGAATTTCTATTCCTCACAGGTACAGAAATATGGAGTTTATTGTTGGTATCGCGCAGCAGAATGTTTAAGCGTTTGGACAATAATCAATAGGAGGGTGAATTGGGTTCTTAATAAAAATTGTGCTTTTAAAATTCTTCCTTTTAATATCAAAGATCAATTAAAATTATTTCCTTTATTTTAATAAACACAATAAAATAAAGAGAGTAGAGAAGAGAAAATTGCACAAAGTATTTATCCTGGTTTGGATCAAAAGACCTTACGTTCAGTTGTTAATCTCTCAAAAACGAGATTAACTCAATCACTAAAATAAACCAAACTTACAATCAATGAGAAGAAAGATTAGGGTTTACAAAAAACCTCTCTTGAATCACAGAAGAGATGAAGACACCTCCCTTGAAATCCACAAGGGATGAAAACACCTTCCTTGAATCACACAAGGAATGAACACCTCCTTTGAATCACACAAAGGATGATTGGCTTCTCCTAGCAACAGCAGCAGCACTCAATCACTCAAGATCCCACTTGATGAAAGTTATCGCTGTACCCACACTAGGTTTTTCAAAGCTTTCCCACAGACAGTTCTTAAGTACTCAAACTTCTCTAACTACTGTATTTTTTTAATGAAAGCCTACCACTCTATTTATAGAAGCCTATTTAGGAATTAGGTTAAGAATATGAAAAGTTAAGTCACAACTGCCATAGATAATCGATTATCATAAGTGATAATCGATTATCACAGAAACTTTTCTAAAAACATTTTTCTCGCTGTGATAATCTATTATCAGTCAGGATAATCTATTATCGGTCAGGATAATCTATTATCAGCAGGTGATAATCGATTATCAGCCGTGATAATCGATTATTCCAGAGGCTTTTCTCAAAAATCAGTTTTAACTAAGATAATCGATTATCACTAAGAATAATCGATGTTCCAGTAAGTTTTGCAGATAAATAAAATTCTCTTGGTGCTCTACTACTTGGGTTTTGCCTTCTTGACTCTTGACATACTAATTTTAATTATTTTAAATAACATACACAAATTACAAGACCTAAACAACTAAACCCCTAAGTCTTC
>Ga0214543_1003359_pt1 | contig 31080 bp, 9 predicted proteins | sample CNSS2metaG_FD_160094 | JGI IMG/M metagenome (GOLD analysis project Ga0214543, IMG submission 160094) | Root nodule microbial communities from cowpea collected in UCLA plant growth center, Los Angeles, California, USA - CNSS2 | ecosystem: Host-associated > Plants > Roots > Nodule | place: USA... | reverse complement strand
AAAAAATATATATATATTTATATATATATCTTTTTTTTATATATATATATATATATATATATATATATATATATATATATATATATATATATATATATATATATATTGTGCTATGTTTTAGAATTTAGTTTTATTCTTTTCCAACAAAATTTATGATTATTCATTTAATCCCAATACAAAATAAATACTAGGAAGCGATAAGCCTGTCACATCTTCTTTATATACCATACAAGTGGTTTCAAATTGTAGGGCACACAAGCTGCTTTGTCACTTTTTTTATTTTTTCCTTTTACAATTTTTTTAAAAATACCATCAAACATGAAACATACAATCTTCTTTCATTAAATATTTTAATTTTAATTCCTCCCTCTATAATAAAATATTCTTTTTCACTAAACTTAATGAACAAAAAATTATATGATTTAAAACTATATACTCTGGACTAGTTTTGACGAAAAACGTACTTTTTTCTATAAAAAAAATAATTTAATTAGGTTACATTATTGGTCTCTCTTTAAGCTTAAATTATTTGTGATTTCAGTCTCCCGATTTTAAATTTCAAAATTTTAAATAATTCACAAATTTGCTCCAATTATCAACTTTATGCATGTTTCCCTCTTTATTTAGAAAGAAAAAAAATGTATTATTTTAATTTAATTCATTTTTTGTGTGTGAGAATTTAACTAAATAAAAAGAAGATAAAATTTATGAAAGATAGATACTTAATATAATGTACATATCACACAGAAAAACTACAATAGAAGTCACGTACTTAATAATATATTAAAGTTCTAAATGATAAATATTTTATTAAAGTTCTAAAAAACTAGGTAAAAGATAGATTTTTTTTTTGTAAGAATAACATACAAAGAACGAGGGGTTTATATATATATATATATATATATATATATATATATATATATATATATATATATATATATATATTTATTTATAGGTGTATAGATGTGAGATATTTTTTGAAAATTAATGTGGTGGTCAATTGTGAGGTTCGGCCTCTTCATCTCAAATCAATTTCTATGCACACCTACCAATATAGTGCTGTCAATAATGCATTTCATCCAACTTTGTATTTAAAACTATTTTAAATGTTATTCATTAATATTAAATAATAAGTGAAATGTTATCTAATTTTCATTAATGAAGAATAATATGTTGGATACAAAACATTATTTCTCATTATCTTAATTATTGATATTTTACTTTATTAATTTTGTTTCCGTGCTTCACATTTTTCCTTAAGTTTATTATCTTTTAATATATATTAAATATGAGTATGAAGTAGGAATGTTATTATTATGCTTACCCTAAAAATGAGTAAGTTCAATTTGACTTATCATGGGATTGAACTAGGTAAGTCTTTACTTTTGGAATGTATAATTATGCAGATTCGTTGATCAAGTTTTAAGTTAAGGGTTTATTGATTTGAAAATCACTAGGTAAGTCTTTACTCGTTAGGCGATTAAATTTAATACTTTTCCTCTAGAGCTCTAGTGAAGCCTTTGCCGAACGAGCAATTTGTCGCAAGGCGAGCAATTTGTCATTGGTCGAGAAGGTACTTCTTGCCCAACAAGATGACGTGTTTGCTGAACGAGTGGATCAGTACTTGGTTTGGATATTTGTTGATGTTAATTGGGAAGTTTTGTAACTTTTTATGAATAAATTGTATATGATATGAGTTGTAGATGTAAAGATACTAATTCAAGGGGGATTAGTGAAAATTGTAGTAGTGTATGCATTGATATGGTGATCGTCTTGACAATTATCCTGACACTAATAACCATTCAAATTCTCAAGTAGGGAGGAATGGGGGATATGTGGTGAGAGGAGGAAGAGGTCCTAGCCTATGGGTTTTTTCTTGACCAAAGGTGCTGACGAACTAACCTTTTATGTGGTAGAATATAATTGCAGAGCATGAGATGACACTACAAGTGCACAACTTGCTTGGATCCAATATCAATGCAACAAGTATTCTCATTGTCGAGTAGTGTTAGTAGTCATAAATGACATGGAATGATAAGTTATGAATGATTGTTGTAAATTTTCAATTATAAATGCTCTGAATATTCTATTTACATTAACTTACCCTTTCTCTTATTTTTGTTGTTTTGGTGTCTGTTTCCTTTTGTTATGATCGATCACCTGATAGGTGTGAGTAATTGAAGAGTTTGGATCTGGAGTAGAGTGAGGAGATCCTGCTTTATAGTTGCACCTAATTATTTTGTTATTAGATCCTAGTTTTCCTTTTGAAAACTTCTTGTAAGTTATGCTTAATTTTCTATTTCAATTTATCTATTTTGGAATGACTGTAATTTGAGAATTGTGTAATCATTTTTATGCTTTGATTTTATCAAATATTTAAATGTTTTGTTTGATGGTTTATATTGTTAAATGAGATGTTAAAATTGCCGAGTTAGTGGATCTACTAACTTAAAAACGTTTTATTCTTTCAATTTATTTTATAGATTTGTTGTAGTTAAAACAAGGTGAATTGTTCAAATATTTTTTTTATAGTGGAATAGCTCATTCATAAAAAATTATAAAAAGCTAATATATAGTTGTTGATGGTAAGTTATGAATGAACTTACTTTCAACTCAATTCAACTCCATTTAATCTGTTATCGAAGCGAGTCAAATTTAATTTGAACCAAATTTATAAAAAAAAATATTTTTTCAAATCAATTCGGCACGAACACGTGTGATGATCTAGATTTATTTTCCGATTAAAACTCATTTTGACATGTATAATTTAGTCTTCAACCAAACATAATTTAGTTTCTTTAATAAACTCGTGTTAGTATTAGACCCCTCTCATTACATTTTAGCAATTAACATGATATAATCTCTACATATATTTGTTTAATATATTTTCAGATGCTACTTCCATCAAAGTAGCCACAGCTAAGGACCTAAAGCATGCTAGCCAGGAAAAAAAAATGTATTTTATTTTTATTATAAGACAAGAAGATGAGGAAGAAAGATTCGTACATATAATTGAAGATTCAGGTAAAGGAAAAGGGAGATTGAGTGTGACTAAAGGAAAAGTAATAGTGCAATGAACTTACATTGCAAAAAACAACGCTGAAACCGCAAAGGAGGTATTGAAAGGGGACATATAACACACTTTTGTTTCGACAAACATTACTACAAAACATACACTCTTTTCTTATGTTCTCGACATCATTTTTTTTCCTTTAAGTTTCTGTCTTCTTGATTCAACAATACATAAGTGAAAAGATAGAATGCATAGAGAAAATAAGTTTTTTTATTTTAATTTATGTTATTTGTTAAAAGAATCTTTTAAGGAAAATAAGGCTTCTAGTGAGTATATATATATATATATATTTGATTCATTGTCATGAATATTGACATATTTTATTTAATATAATAAATAAAATCATATTTAGTACACAAATTTTAATTTTTTAATTTCACTAATAATTTATGTGTTTAAGATATTTAAGTTTTAGTAATTGTCATATGTATTTGTTAAAAAAAACTATTAACAATTAATATTAATATTAAGAGAAACTTTTACTTTTTACTTTTTTTTATAAATTAAATTATATTAGTAATTCCTTTAAATTAATTATTAATTTTTTTTTATAAACACACATAATAAATACATGTACAAAACTATTAACATTTTTATAACTTGTTGTAGTTTAATGTAACTACGTTTTTTGTTAAACAAAAAAAGTATTCCTATAAACTAGAGTTGTATTTAAAAATGATTAGTATATTTTAATAACTTCTTTTAATAAAATGCATATCTTAAGGTTAAGACCTTAATTACGATTATGTATCGGAGATGATGCATACGTATGTTTTGACTGATTTTCATCCTAATAGAGGAGAAATTAGCATAATTTTATTATGTTTGAATAATGAAAAATAAATATCGATGATTATGATTAAAAAAAAATTATACTTTAATTCTTATGTATTGACTCTCATATTTTATTCTTTGACCTAACTAAGTGTGGACTATTTCGTAACGATACTATATTTGAGTACATAAGTTCATCTAAATAAAAGATATGAAATGAAATTCTAACAACAATTTTCCAAAACTAGCCCTTATCTTTGAAGCCTTTTTTCGTGAAATGAGGGTGAAAGAGGTAATTGAATAGCTTTTGTTTTTGACATGGTGGTTGGTTGGAGATAAGATGCAATCACGATATGTTCTTATTTTAAAAGTATTTTATCCTATAGTGGACTTTTTTTTTTAAATTTAATCTATATTTTTAATTTTTTTCGTGTTCTGCATTTATCCATACTAATTTTAATATTTTAAAATATATTAAAAAATTAATATATTAATAGTGTAGTTAGATTTTTAAACTTTAATATATTTTGATTTTTAAACTTTAATATATTTTAGTTTTAAAATTTAAAAAAATAATAAATATAATCTTTTTAATGTAGTCTCAAATTTTAAAATTTATCAATCTAAAATGTTATTTGACACATAAAAAAAATTCTACTCAATTAGATACGAAAAACTATTTCTTTATATGTTAAATTTAAGAATGAAAAAGTAAAACTAAAAAATCCAATAGACTTCATAAAACTTTTCTTTTTTACTATTGATTTGTTTACTAATTCTGTTAAGGTAATAGTTAAGAACATCTTGTCATTAATTATTTAAATACGGAAAGTATGAGTGAGTTGTCATTACATTAGTGGTCATGTTCCCTGTGGGGTTAATATTAAGACTCTAATGCTTCAAAAGTAATAATCATGACTTAATAATAATCTTGATTAATATGTTAGCACCATCATTTACATATATATCTCACTACTTCTTTCAGTCCTAACTTGCATCATGAATGGAGCCATATATAGATTGTGTTTAAGATTCTGTTTGCACTCCCCTCAATTCTTATTGGCACAACAAAAATATGTTTTATGAATAACTGCAAAATATACCAAAAAACTACTAATAATATTAAATAAATTAAAATATAAATATTCATATTCTTCTTTAGCTATTAGTAGGAAAAGATATATATATATATATATATATATATATATTTATACAACCTAAGACACAAACAATAACTAAATTCCCCTCATTTCAAGAAAGTAAAATATAAACTAAATAATGTTATAATTTTTCTTAGGCATACTATAATCAAGTTACCAACGTTCGACACTGGACATACGTCAACTCCATACATGGTTTTAAAACTTTACAGAGAAATGTGGTTTTGGTAAACAGTCGCCTGTGTCTGGTTACTGCAACCCCCTTTGTGAGGAGGCATCCCTTCTCCCGAAATTACGGAGCTATTTTGTCGAGTTCCTTAGAAAGAGTTGTCTTGTGTCCTTACGTATTCTCTACCTACCCACCTGTGTCGGTTTCCAGTATAGGTACCCATTTGTTGAAGGTTATTCGAGCTTTTCCTGAAAGTATGACATGAATTACTTCAGCGTTGTAGCGTCTGGTACTCGAATTCTTCAATCAACTGATTTATTTTTGTTTTGAGTTTTTTAGGCCATCTTATCAAATTTCTTATTTTATTATTCATTTTAAGTAAAATAAAGTTGAATGTTTAAGTCATTAAAAAAATAGTAAAAATTTCATACATTTGTGACACTAAAAAATTTTAATTTATGATTTATTTATAAGCACCTTTATCTGTATATATTTTTTCTTATGTAAAACTTGAATTTTTTTATTAATTATATCTAATAAATTATTTTAAATATATTTTTCAGAAAAATTGTTTATTTTTTTTCTAACTAAAAAAATTTATGACAGTAATTAATTATATATAATTTTTCAAAATAATCCAATTTTCTGGATTATGATGCAAGTTCTAAGCTATATATTTTCGATTCTTTATTTTCCTTGAATATATATGTATACGGTGACTGAATGTGCAAGATAGTTATGATGGAGACAGAAACTTTATTATAAGAAGAATATATAAGTAAATCTAAAAGACAATTTCTTCATTGAGAAACAGATATTCTTGTTTAAACATCATTGTGTTTTGAAGAAGCATATAGACCTGTAATCATTTCTTCACTTCTAGCTCTTTCTTAGAACAACCTAACCACATGTTATATATTCTTTCATGTTTAATCAGATTAAAAAACTAATCCAATATACGTTAGAACCTTAGAATTTCTTTCCCATATTTTCTAATGATTTGTGTTAACTAATTATCTTTTTTATGTTTATGACAACATAAGATGACAAAAAAAAAAAAAAACATACATAAGGATAAAATCTAAGATGAATATTGAATAGATATGCAAATCTGCCAATTATCGATGATACTTTTGAAGTTCACTTTTCTAAAGGGGTGGGAGCTCGTATTTTACTTGCTAGTAGTACACACAAAAATAAATATACACCAAAAAGGACTTTAATACTTTTTTATTTATATATAATACTTTAACTTTAACTAAAAAGTACATGTACTTTTTTTAGTTTATTATATTTATTTTGTAATTTATTTAAATGTGAGATTTTAAATTATTATTTTTACAAAATAAAACTTATAATACATAAAAAAAAGTACAACTTATCTACATTTTTGTAAGAAACTTAAATATTTTTCATATTTTCTCTAAAAAATGTAGAAATAATAAATTCTATATAATTGGTAAGTATCCATAGTATCACTAATTAGATTAAAAATAATATATATATATATATATATATATATATATATATATTATCAGATACATAATGTATATGTTTTTGGAAAGTATATAGTATCAATCAAAGTTATAATTATCTATCAAGAGTAAGTAAATTATTTCACAAGTCGTGTTAGAATTAAAAAGAAAAAAACTTTTTCCTTGTTTATGGTAACAAAATTATTTATTTCCATTGGAATTTCCAATACGGATTTATCTCCTTGATCTCGTTACCACATCTATCAAATGCCAGACTAATCTCTTTAGAAGAGCATAATTCCTTTTGTACTTTTATTTGATGTGCATTTGCTTGACTATACGATGATCAGACAAAACTTAGTTCATCTTGTGGCCCCTTTAGTTAAAGGAGTATCCTTGCGACTTTGGATTGAACATTTACCAACCTCATGTTAATTACGACAACCCAATATATAATATACTTTATGTAATTTTCCAACAAAAAGTTACCAAAATTATATTTGCATAAAGTTTAGTAAGAAAAACATTTATAATTGTACATACTTCATATTTATAATATAATATATTCTCGAATCTAGTATGACTATAATTATTTATACAAATACATAACGATTCATTATTTAGAAATAATTATTTCATGATAGGATTATCGGTGACAACGAAACTTTTAACAATGGTTAAAATGACTTTCAAACATGGTCTTAGACTCGTCGTTATAAGTTTAAACAATTGAAAACAAGTAAAACCATTGTCATAAGTCAACCTTTTTAATGAGGTTAAATGACAAACTGTTGTCGTTTGGTGTCAAACTAGCAACGACGATCAATGGTGACATTGTTTAATAAATATTTTTAATGTCGTTGGTTTGGTCAACGACACTTAAAGCAGTGATGACTAACTGCGACGATTCTAAATGGGTCAATGACTATGAGCTTTAACAACGATGACATGACGACTGGTGAGGGAGGAAACCGCTCCATACAAGGGCGAATTGAGCCCATGCAGAAAAGTAGTGACCTTGGCAGTTAGAAGAGCCTTGATGGTACAATGATCGACAAGCTTGAAGGTGTGACATGCAACAAGCTTTATAGGGACAATGTGCAGGGAGAGAAAATGGGAAAGAATAAAAGGAAAACACAGTGCAGGCAAGGAAGTGAAGAAACAAGTAATTTTTTAGAAGCAAGATTTTAAACGACGGTTGGCCACAAAAATGTCGTCGTACGTAAGACTTTTAGCGATGTTTCACAATAAAATTATCATTATATGTCTTGATAAGATTTTTAACGATAGTTCTCCAATCAATCATTGTTAAAAAATTCACAATAATTACAGTATTATTTTCCCATATGTTTTTTTATTACGATGTTTGAAGTGTTGTTAATTAATGTTTGTGAATAATGATTTTTGTACTAGTGGATATACATAACATATTCATATATTAGTTACATCACACTATCAACATAACATTTCATATGAGTACTCATTATAACATGCTTGAGTAATAGTGAACAACATATAATCATAACTCATAACTTGTCGTTCGAGAGTTACGTCATCACTTGAATGATATCAATGGAACATATTTTTCACAAAATCAATCATACAATTTCTTAAAATTAAGATTCCATAATTTATACTTTAAATTAATATATTCCTATTGAAATACTATATTTGTCAATGTTCATATACTTTTACAAATATCAAATCTTACGTCAACACTATCTTCCTTTACACCAACAATAAGAAATTTTAGAAAAAAAAATTACTAATTAAAAAAATTGATTGATTAACTTAATAGTCATATTATTACCTCCTGGAATTATTTTCTACTCTTAGATAATTCAAACAAATTAAAATTTAGAAAGATCATCAATAACTTCATAACCCTCTAAACTTGAACATTCTCTAATCTAATTTAAATGCACAAGGTTTAACTATTTAAAATTAATATTTTTATCTAACTTTAAAACAGACCCTACATTAACTAAAGAGAAACAAGGAATATAAAAGTTGTCCCCAACGATGGAAAATACTTCCAAACCTTATTTCTACCTCCAATTAGGGTTATGTTGACAAATGTCTATTTCATCATCATATATAATAATTTTTTTATGTTTTTAAATTTAATTAGTAATGCAATGGTAATTATTTAATCGATATTAAATAGCTGATAACAAATATAATCTAGAATAATTAAAATAAAATTTTATGATGAAAAACAATTTTGAAATAAGTTAAATAACCTTCTCTAACAGCCTATATATCACATTCCTTCCACTCTTTTCTTTTTCTAATATTAGAAGAAGTCCCACATTGGATTATTTATTTCCGTAAAACCTATTCTTTTTTACATAAATCAGAAATCATTGATCGTCGAATAAGTATTATTATTATTACTATTATATTATAATAGTAATATTAATAATAAAAGTAAAAATAAAGTTTTGAAGTCTTACACAAATAAATGCAATAATGAAAATCTTAAAAGACATTTTTTTTTTCTTCTTAGATTCTGCTCAATTCAAATTCAATTTTAAATAGAAAAAATTTACATAAATCAGAAATATTCTTAACATTCAAGATTTGAAAGATCGATGCAAGTTTTCTAAATCTCGTGAACCTCTCTGCCAATAGTTTTGTTAGCATGCATGCCAAAAAAAAACCCAATCAACAACGAACCGAAACCAGAAAGCACGAGCAGCCAATAAGTGACATTAACCGAACTTTAATCATCAACCAGCAATGTCATCTTTCTGCAACTATTTATATATGATAGTTATGTCAAAGAGAATCTTAGGAAACTTCAACTATTTTTTCCTTCAAAGAAAAACAAAATATTACCGTTGTTGCATGTGCAAAAATCCTTTTTATTTTTGTGGTTACAAATGAGGTCACTTATTTCTGTTTCTCTGACCAATGGCATGAAGGATGTTCATTTACTTACATTTTAATAGTTTTTAATCAGTAATAAGAACATTTTAAATAAATAAGTGAAACATTTATTATCATCATTCCTAAAAAATATTTAAAAGATTTAAAGGGTTGTAGTAAGGAAGGGGAGGTCATACCGTGGACCAAGGTTTCCCCTAATTTTTTTAAATATATTTAAATCATTTTAAAAATTATTTCCCCCAATAAATACATATAAAAAAAAAAACTATGTATCAATCCAAATCTACTTTTGTCCAAGTTATCCAAACTCGCATCACTCACTAATGAACATAGACAAAGGTTCTTCAAAATTATAAAAATCAACATTAAAAAATAAATTATATTTTAATCAATAAATATTAGTTCTTATATATTAATTTTTCTTAATAAGAATAGACACAAATAGCCTACCTCTTTATCTTACCTTTTAGGAAGAAACAAAAATAAAAACATCAATAAATATAATGATGAGGTAGCATTTTCAAAAATATTCTCCTTAAAAAAAAGAAAGTCAAATGCGACATAAAAGACTTTCCAATATTCCTTTTATACCTTATTAATAATTTTATATTCCACTCCACTTCACCCTTTTTCTCCGTAGCTCTGCGAGAAAAATACGTAGTCGGCAACGTACAAGGTTAAGAATACGTAGCAGCGATTAAAAAATAGTTTATGCGATAACCTTTTCCAGCAAAAGACATTAAAAAAAAGAAAAGTTGTTTGGTCACTAATTGAGCCACAAAACAAAACCATGTGGAACCATTAACCATGGCATGCTCCATTCACCAGTCTAATTTTGCTGCTACTTTCTCATTTCTGGTGCAAAAGTAAGAACCCTTTTACCTTTTTTTCCAAAATCTTCACATTTTAATTGCCACGTTCCTTCTTTCTCTCCTATAAATTGCCCTCTCCACTCTTCATTCTCCCTCCTCAAACATCAACAACTTCTTCCATTTCATTCTCTCTCAACAAAATTTCTCACTCTTCGTTCGTTCTCAGAAAAAAAATGCATAGCTGAGAGAGAGTACTGAAGAATCTGTAAAGCTCAGGAGGGATAGCGCCATGATTTGTCACATCATCGTGTTCTTTGGCGCTATCTATCCTGAGTTTCACGGTTTCTTCTTACTGTGTTTATCTTCAAAGATGCATGTTGTTGTTGTTGCAAGAGAAGAGTCACTGAAAACTATTCTCTATATATGCTTCTTTCTTCTTCACTCTCTTTCTGAATGTTACTTGAATTGTAGGTTCGGTTCTGATTATGGCGATTCAGAAGTCAAGATCTTCAAAGATATGATGACGATTGGGAGTGTACGAATTTTACCTTCACCACCTCTTTTCTTTTTATGTATTTTGACTCAACTTTTATCTCCTGCAGAGGTTTTTTATTTTTTATTTTATTTTTTCAATTCCTCCCATCTCAGGTTTTATAACATCATGCATGTTGTTTCTTTGTTTTTCGTACTTAATTTCCTTTGTTTGTTTTTGATCTATTTAGGTCAAACCAAATGGTTTGTACTTTTTAGTTGTTTCCTTCAACTTACTGTGTTTGTTGTTTGGTGTTTTGTTTTCTTTCATTGCCTGAACTTTTTCAAAAAGCTTGCCTCGTTTTCTGTTGCTGTGGAAGAACTCACCTGCAGAAAAGAATTTGCTAATTATCTGCACTAAATTCATTCTCGTACGTTGTTGTATTGTATTCGTCTTAAAGACAGATACAAGTTCTTCAAGGAGAATTTGCTGCATGGTATTACACTGCCATCAGGAGTTGAAGTTCAAGTTTTGAGATTTTTACTTGTTTTTTTTTTTTTTCTGATGCAGTTCTATCTCTATATATATGTTTCTGTTCAATGCTTACAATTTCTTGTCAGATGTGTTTTTTTCTTTCAGAAAAAATGAAGGGCTTCTGCTAAATGAACATCAAAATCTGCATATTTGGCATGGAGATCTAACAAGTGATGCAATTTTTTTTGAGAAATTGTATGCTACCCTTGAAAATTTAAGGGATTTTGTATTGTTATTGAGAAATGTTTTTTTTTTTTTCTTTTTTGTTCTCTCCCTCTCTCAACAATCCTTCAATTCCTGTAAGGTTTGGTTTCAAGGTTTCAAACTTGTCTCGATACTGTATAAAGAACTTGCAGACAATACCATCACAGGATTCATCAAAATATTTGGATGTTGTAGTGATAATATTTAAAAATCTTGAATATATATATATATTTAAACAGTTATTATTTTTTATAGTAATAATAATAATAATAATAATAATAATAATAATAATAAATAATAATATATATTAGCTTGGATGGCATTAATTATATGAGGCCTGTTGAGTGATCTAGAATTTGTAGGGTTTTGTTCAGAAGGACCTATTCTGCTACAAAGTTGGTAACGCATATTTTGAAGGCAGTTACTCTGTGAAGCTTGACCTGTTGACTGATAAGTATTATACACAAAAAAGATACGAGTTGTTCTGAAGAGCAGAGAAGAAGGGTCTGAATTATTGCTTTTCAATTATTTTATTCATATTTTTCCTGTGAAAAGGGTTATTGAAGAGTAATGAGTTAGTTCGATTTTTAATGGCGAGTTCTGAGGGTAGCAGTCTTTCTCTTTCTGGCCTAAAGCCAAACCCTAGTGTCTTTTTTTTTTTTTTTTTTTTATTTACCTTGGAACTAGAAAGCTATGTGTCTAGGGTTTCCATGAAATTCAACTGCATCTTCTGCACAAACTTTTGCATCAATTATAAATGACACTGTTGATGTTGACTTGTTTTGCAACTTGGTTCAGGTCCCCGGTCTCATCACTCTCTTTTCTGCTACCATAATTAACATTTTCATAATCTTCATCATTAAATTTCCATTAAAAGTAAACTTACAAGAACAACCACCAGTTACCCTTCAATCTCCTACGTGGAGGTGGACCCATATAATTGCTGCCACACTGCTGTCACTTTAACTTCAGATATTTTTTGCATTCATGGCTTATTTAATTTAGGACTAAGTATGTGAATTTTGGTTCAAATTGAAATTTATTTTTGATTAAAATTTTGATAAATTTTAGTTTTTAAATTTTAAAAATAAATGAATATAGTTCTTTTAAGTCAATTTTATTAAATCTTTTTTAAGTTTGGAACGCATTTTTCAATAAATATTAAAATTGTTTATGTCATTTGACACATTCTCGACTCGATATTTACTTAGAAATGCGTTCGAAACCTAAAAACAATTAACAAAATTGGGTTAAAATGACTATATTCATTCATTTTTAAAGTTTAGGGATTAACATTTATTAAAGTTTTGACCAGGAACGAATTCCAATTTTGAGTAAAAGTTCATGGACTAAAAGCATAGTTAACCATTTAATTTAAACATCCCAGCATATATAGCTTTAAGAAGAAAAAAAAAATCTGATACATATTTCTCATTTGTAGTAGGAAAAAAGGAAAAGAAATTTTTGTAAAAGTTATCCTATTATATTTTTGTAAGTGATCTAAATAGTTTATTATATTATTAAAAAAATTTATATTTTTTTGTGAATTTTATTTTGAATTTTTTCAGAAAATATTTATAAAATTTATTATGAAAAAAAAATAGAGGAAATTGTTGATAATTTTTTTAAATATTTTGTATAAAATATTTTTCACAATAAATTTTGTAAAAAATATTTATAAATTTTATAATTTTGTAGGAAGTAATTACTTACGAAAGAATTACTTACCAATTAAGAGTTTTAGACAAAATAATAGAATAAGTCTTTTCTTGTAAATTATTTTAACAAATTTACAACAAAAAATTGTATGTAATATAAGAATTTTTAGTAGTATTACCGGTTTAATAATGGAATTCAATCGAAATGTATCAATAAAATATCTGATTATTTATTTAACTTATTTAACGTAAATAAGATTTTCATTGATACAAGTTATATTATATATGATTTCATAAAAAAACAAAGAGAAAAAATTTGTTCTTGTATCATATAAATAAAATACGTGTAAATAGCTTGTTTAGAATACTATTTGGATTAAAAGTACTTTTGATATTATAAAATTAATTTAATCCAAAATTGTATCATCGTTAACATGCTTAAATTTTAAGAAAATTGTCTTCAATGTTAACCTTATATCTTACAGTTAAAGAAGAAGCAAAAAGGTGACCCATTCAATTCCTTCTTTTTCAGTCATTCTAATGTTCTTTCTACTCTTAATCACTCTTTTCACTCCTAATCATTCCTTTCTAATAATTCAGTTCATGCAAGTTGAGTTCCCATAGACCATGATGCTATGTTTGACCTTCTCATAGGGCAATCTTCAAAGAACTTTCCTTTCGTATTTTTTTTTCCATATATATATATATATATATATATATATATATATATATATATATATATATATATATATATATATATATATATATAATTACCTGTGTTAATGCATGCAATGGAAATGATCTGGTTGGCCATTATGTGCGATTGGATGCAATAAAATATTGAAGTGTTGTTTGGAATTTGAGAGGTTTTGATTTAACTTTAGGGCACAGGAAGTGTCTTGTTAAATGGGGACAAAACAACAAACTTTAATATAATACATCTCCAAACTTTGATTGTTTCTATGGCGTGTGCCTTTTCAAATATTACATTTCTCTCTTCAAACTTATTCATATATACATATTTTCTCTTATTTTAAAACGTATAATTTTTTCATGTAAATGAAATGGATTAGATTTTAGTTTAGTTTGATATAAATAAAATATACTTTTCAGTCAAGCCTACCCTAATTTTTTGTATAAATTAGAGAATGGAAAATAGAAAATAAAAAAGTGAAAAATAATTTTTTTAATCATTTATTTGAGTTAGCATATAATTCATTATTTTAAAAACATAATCACCAAACATTCCTAAAAATATTGATTTTTTTCGATAAAATATTATCGAGGAATTAAGATTTATCGATAATACAATTATAGAAAGATATTAGCGATGAATTTTAATATTTAATTTACTGATAAAATTTTTTATCAGTAAATGAATTGAGTAATTGTGAATCAATTATCTGTCAATAATATTTGTTGATAAGGTTGACAGATTGTTTATCGACGATTTTTTGTCAACGAATTCAGCTGTCACAAATTGAGTGAGAGAATTAAAATGAAATTTTGAGAAAGTAGATGTTTTCTTCATTTTTCATTTTACAAAGAAGTGTGATCCAAGCTCATTTTTCCTAAAATCTGTCATTCCCAAACTCCATTTCACCAAAATTGGCCTTAAAATCGTCTTCCGAAAGTCTCAATTTCCCATACCATGTTCCTCATATCATATGGCCTTCAAAAACTCAAAAACCCAACTCTGATTGAGGTTCTCAAGAGGTGGCCCAAAATTGGCCCACCACTTGCCCTTCACGGCACCGACTGTCGCAATAAGCCCCTTTATCCCAATGCATGAGGTTTCTCTGATTGGAGGAGGGTTACACTGTGTTTTATTTTTCAAATTCAATTATTCTTTTTGTAATTGGTCTCTATTTGTACGGATTAAAGATGTCTCTTCATTAAATTTGTTTCAATTCTTATTGTTAATGTGGATTTATGATTGTCCTTTCAGTATTGTATATTGTTTTTGTTGTTCTTGCCCGATAATGATTTTGTTTTGAATCCTGCATTTAGTTTCTGCAATCTTCCATCCATTTTAACTTCTTTTGTATCCATTAAACTCTTTTGGAAGAGTAGAATTTGGGTTTCAAACCCCGATAGTTAGCTAATTTCATAATTTTCCTTTTAAATAGTGACTTGTGTGTTGTTTAACAGTTTCACATACATCTTATGCATGATTTTAGGGATTCGAATAGTTTTCATTCATAACATTGCAACACAATTATGCTTAATAAAACACACATTGCACATTATTGTAAAAAAATATGTCATGCTAGTTCATTATTAAATATGTTAGTTTTGGTTTACACTTTGAATATGTGAATTTGACATAGTTTAATATTTTACATGCATCTCATACATACTTGTAGTGTTTGAATTAGGTTTCAAGCATCTACATTACATATAATTCAAAATTGCATATCAGACCACATAAACAACTTGTTGTCACGTTGAAATAAAGTGCATTTCCAGTCAAAAAACGTCATTTTTTTTGTTCACATATAGTGATTTTGTGCATTACGAGTTATTAGATAATTTTGCATGCAAATTATACTTAGTTTTGGGTATATAAATTGTCTCAAGCACTCTCATTGCATAAAACATAGTTTTACTTCATTTAGGCATTTCGTGAATATATATATATATATATATATATATATATATATATATATATGAGTATGATATATTTATATATGTTAATATCATGTATGATATAAGTACGATATATTTCTTTGTTTAACTATTGAGTTGGTTGTGTTGCACTTTGGTGTGTTCCCCTTTGGAGTCCAATTTTTTCATGAGGAAAAAAAGGTTACTATACCAATCTTAGGCACTCATCACATTCAATTGGCTTTTCTACTTTAAATCAAACAATTCATTTCATACTTTATAAAGCATAAATTGTCTTGGGTAGTAGTATTTAAGTCCCTCAACATTATTAGTTCAATGGGTATTGACATATTTTGTTTGGGTGTAGATAATAAAGAACTATGCATTGGATGTCTATATTACAATTATCAATGAAAAAAGTTCATCAATAAAATCCCTTTCAAATTACCAATGAATCACAATTTCGTTGATAAATCTATGTTAACGACGAAGTATATGTCATAAAAAATTATTGAAAAAAAATCATAGTTTTGTTGATAATTTTTATAGATAAGAATTTTATGTTGTTGAAAATCTTAATAAAAATAAGTTATAAAGTGAAAAACTTTTACTATTTCTTCTTATCCATAGATAATTTAGATATAATTAGATTTTTGTCGATAAGTAATTCATAGATAAATATTTTTAATTATGAATTTTGTAAATTACTTACGAAATATAACTATTTCTAACTCCTCTATGGATATTAAAACGAAAAAAAAAATTGATGAAGTGATCCTTAGATTTGGTAGTGTGCATCTAAGAAGATAGGTGAGGTGTTGGAGATGAATTGGTTTTGGAAAAACAGAGCATAGGTGTGTCATTGAATTGAAGATGGTGATGTCTTTTTGTAAGAACAACGAACTTATTAATTTGTGCATTGAAGAATGGGAGTGGGAGGGAGTGGCAGACCAGAATGATTGTGCTTGGTGAAAATTACTCATTTTCCACCATCAATGGCTCAAACTTTTAAGTCTAATTAATATAATACACCATCTTTTTTTTATTTAATTCCAACAACTCAAATCTCACTTATATTTTCAAAACACAGTTTTAAGTTTAATTAGGGTTCCACATGTTAATATTAGAAAAATATTGATGTGATTTATTTAGTATTGAAAGAGCCATTACATTTTAGTGTATTTGTTTAAGAATACTATTTTAAGATATATTAAAAGGTGAGTTAGAGTATTGTTGTAATTTCTTTTACAAGATTAACTTGTACAAAGAAATTATATTTATTTGTATATTGTAAATTAATTTTATATTTATTTATATATTGTAAATTTAACTTTTATATTAAAATTAGATTTTAAATTTATATTTTTTTACAATTTTTTTACTTGAATAAAAAAATATAAAACGTATACTTTAATTAATTTATTTTTTAATAATTAATATTTTCAAGAGAAAACTATATTATTTTTGTTTATAACTCAATGTATTAAATTTCATATTATCTTAACCGAATTCTTATAATATAAATATCTTAAATTTACGAAATACTTTATATTAAATTATATACACTGTAATATTTTGTTCATATTTATTAATGCTTCTCAACATTCAAGAAAAAGTAAATAATAATAGTGATAATATAATTTATTTACATTTTAAAATGTTAACTTGCATATATCAAGAAAAACACATGCAGTTTACTTACTTTTAGTTAAAATTGTGCTCACAATGTTAGAACAACAGTGATTATGCTATTTTTTAGATAAATATTTATTTAGAAAACGGTTAGAAATTTAAGTATAAGTTGATTGCAGATTTTTCAATGACATATAGAAATACATTTTAACTATTTATTGATTTGATTAATGTTTTGAAAATATATAACTATAAATATCTCACATGAAACTGAATAGTATGTGTTTTTCAAATAAAAAACTTTATAGAAAAAATATAAATTTAAAATCTTATAAACTTAAATCAATTTATATATTTAATTGATCTTTATAAACGTTTTCTTATTTAAGTTTTCCAAAAAGGGAGCACACAAATTGATTTAACCTACAGAATCTTATAAAAATTTATCCAAACAACGTAAGATAATCATAAATTAATACTCAAAGTACCTAAAGTATCATTATCTTTGGAGTATAATTCAACAACTATTTCAGAAATGTATCTAATAACAATAAAACTCAATTTACAGATTAATAACTTTTAATTTTTGAAATGGTTTTTAAATCAATTTACACAATGAATATAGATTTTTATCTAAGTCAATTTTTATATGATAAATTTATTGTGGTGAAAAAACATATATAAACATTGCAATTAAAATTAAAGTGCTTTATAATTGTACCTAAATAAAAAATAAATTTCTACTTTCGAGACATATTTAAGAAACATGTTTTCTTAAGGAAAAATATTTAAAATAAACGTATGTCATGTTCTAGAAAATTGATTATTGTTATAAACTAAATCAAAATTAAAAAGAAAAAAATGTTGAAAATACTACATTAATTAGAGATAAGATCAATTTACAATATATATAAATGAGATGTAAATCTCACTTTATAAAAACTAGAGTTTATTTTAGCGAAATTTCTTAACAATTCTGTTCTATCCGATTGCTAATGAATTATCTATTAATTTTTAGTCTCATACACGAGATAAATATACATCTATGTGTAATATTTTCTTTCTGTGATTTTTGTGTGGTAGAATTAAATCCTATAGTATTTCTATTAACATTTAAAAACGTAGATAAAAATCTTTCTCTCTTGGCATGAAACCTATTTAACATCTTTGAAAAATTCAATACAAATAATTAATTTATTTTATAAAAGCACTTATTTGATATATATTAGTGTTTGTTCTTGATAAAAATGGGATACTCACACGTCAAAATCATTTTCCATATCTTTATTATGATTACAAATGGAATATTGTGCACAAAAAACAGATATATAGGGATAACATTTTTCATACGTGTGTTATAAATTTATTATGATTAGGAAAATGGGCTCCACTGGGCTGGGTTTTAATTAATTCTGTTCCCTGACACTTGGCGGCTAAAGTTGAGCTGCACCATATTCAATTCCTCTAATGCTTTCCTGAAAATTCATTCTTCTTGGGCCTACTGTTGATTGCAGTTAATGGGCCCTACAACTGTCCTGGAATTTATATTTTGGGCCCTCATGTTTCTACCCTATGTATATTCTTCCTCCTACATTTTACTATTACAAAGTTTTCCTTTATTGAAATGAAAGCATTATGAAATCAAGTTATCTTGACTTTTCTAGTTTTATCCATCATTTTTATCATTTTAAAATAGCATAAAAAAAGAAAAATAATTCTACATATGTGAAAGGCTGGTATGCATATAAGAGAAAATACAAACACTTTTAGAAAAACTCTAATTTATGTCCACCAAAAGTTCAACAAGCAAAATCAAAATTTGACTTTGTACTGCACAAATTTTTAACCAATGTTCATTTCAAAATATCATGCAAGGTTTTTCTATAATGTATGAGTCTAACAATAAAAATAGGCATACTTGAGTTTTTATAAATATTCTTCTTTTCTCATCTTGTTATAATCTAGTTATAATTTGTTGATATTGATGCTTGTTCTATTCAACATGAATTTTCATTATACGAATCATCAAGAAACACATTGGAGTGTGTAGTGACTACGAAAAGCAACAACAATAGGATAGGCATAACAAAAACTAGAACTTGTCAAATTTTGCATACCCAATTGATCAAATTCCAATGAATCAGCATGATGATTGAGGTAGATAGATCTATGTGGGGTACAATCTTTCGTTGAGTGTATAACTATATTCTTTGTAAGGACTTGAGTTTTTATTAATACAAAGGATGTAATTTAAGATAAATGAAAAATTTATTATTTTATGTTATAAGGTTATATATAAAATAAAGTATGTCATTCTTTGTTTTTCTAAGAAATTATGTCTTTAAAACTCTATTCTAATTTCTCTCTAAAATTTTGGGACAATATTCATTTTCTCTTTCAAATATTCTTATCTAGAAGAAAACAACGACTAAAGTGAACTGAATCTAATTAGAATTTTAATTTGAGTAAGTTTTCAATTTCACTTAAATATAATTAAGTTTTCGTTTTTTTTTTCTTTTGTGGCATGGGGTTTGTTGTTGTGCTTGAGATTTGATTATAAAGATGAATTTATGTTAAGAGCAGTGATCTTCAAAAATGATATTTGATTATTTAATTACTGAAAATACATTATAAATAAAACTTTTTTTTAATCGAGTTTCATTTTATGAGAGATAAAATCTTTTTAAAACTTTTTTTTAAACTCTTTCTATGTCTTTACTTTTAGATTTTCGACTTTATCATTTATTTGTTTGAAGATCGAAGTATGTCGTAGGACTTTTGACATCAAGGTCTATGGTTCTACATGATTAGAATCTTGAACAAAGTAAGTTGATATTTGACTCTTGTTTTGAGTCTTGTTAGTATATTTGTTTTTAAGAAATTATGTTTTAAAAGTATGACGGAACTTGGACAAAATACTTAGGAATAGCAAATTACATTTTTTATATATAAATTATTTTTTCTAATTAAATAAAAAAATTAATTTCCTTAATTTAAACAATTTTTACACAGTGATTTACATACTTTTCGATTTCTAATCATATTGGATTCACACATGATGGGTATTCCAATTCAAAGTTATTCATTATGTGTAGCAGAATTTGTAATGCAGCTCCAAATACATCCATCAAATTTTACAAATTTTACCATGTAGCAAAAAACACAAAATTCTTAAATTTCATAATTTAAGGTTATATTAATTTTGGGAGAAATATAATTAGCATGTCAATTTCATAAAAGAATCCCAAATTCATAATTATGATTCTTACTAATTTGGAAAAAACTTAAACGGGAAAGAACATCATAATAGGAGAAATATCACTGTTCTCCAATATTCGTATTTCTTTTTACCTTTTTTCTGATTGTCACATTTTCTTGATGACTCATTAAGAAAAATCTTTATGGTCAAAGACAAAATCTTAATCTCTTTTGTTAACCAACGCTTATAAAATTGTTTTTTATTTTATTTTTAAATAATAAAGATATATAAATAAAATGAAGAAAAAATGTTTTAATTTTATTATAAATAATATAATAATATATAAATATAATTTTAAAATACATAAAAATTAAAATTAAAATTTTTTGGGTAGTCATAGCTCTACTATGTCATAGTGATGTTTCGTCTTTGGACGTAGGGGTTTGCATGCGATGTTAACTCAAGGTGAATCTATGTTCAGTAAAAGAAATTAAGAATGTGTTTTAATTGATGATCAAGGTTCTATGTGTGTAGGTAGAGCAACTTGTGTCATTTTTATGGAACCATAGAAACATTGTCATTTTTAGGCAAGGAAATGCAGAAGGTATATTATGTTTGGCAAAACTAAATGCATTGTTATGGATAACATATAAATCAGTCAACACAACAATATCATACTCAAATTGGTACTTATATCCGGTTAAAATATTATTTTATATTTTTTGTATAACAAAAATAAAATAGAAGATACTGGTATGAGAGTTATATGACATTAAATAGAAATTCATGTGTAATGTTTGCTTCACAGAATAAGAATAAAGGGTTTTGAAAATAGAATGAAGAGGGAACACTAGTTCTCCTACTTTAACGTACATCCACTATCGTTTGGGAGATAATTTTTTGATTCGTTTCTGTTCAGTTTTCCTTCTGGTTTTCAGAAAGGTTCATGCATGACAAGGGTTTACCCTGCACACCGTTTGGAAGAAGCGTACAATGGATGGCACAAACTCTTCAATCCTTCTAACATCATGGAAAAACAAACTCTTAATCTCACTACAAAGGACAATTCCACAATTTCTTTCCCCATTGCGTGTCATTTAGTTTCTCATTCTGCTTCTGTAGGCATATTTTACAGTGACAATCCTTTTTCTCACTCCTTCTCAATCATAATGTTGAATCTCGCCATCATCAGCGTGATCACACGTTTCATCAGATTTCTTCTTAGGCCCTTGAGACAACCTTTTTTCATATCTCAATTACTAGTAAGCTTCATTTTACTATACACATTCATAAAGTTATTGTTATGATTATCTATCTATCTATCTAATCGAAAATCGAAAATGTTGTTAAAATTTTCATGTACAAGGGTGGTATCATCGTTGGACCGTCCCTTCTGGGGAGCAATCTATGGTACCGAAGTCACATGACAACCGAGACAACACGGTTCATAATAAACAACATCGGAGTATTGGGATTCCTGTTGTTTCTTTTCATTTATGGTGTGAAGATAGATCCAGGTCTTCTAAAAAGAACAGGGAAGGTTCATGTATCTACTGCATTGATGAGCATGATAATTCCGTCATCGACAGTGTTTGCTGTGGCACTAACGATGAGAAAGGACATGGACGAAAATTTTGCGAAGATTTCGTCTCTAGGATCAATAGCGGCATACTTGGGGACATCATCGTTCCCAACTCTCTACCATATCCTTGAAGAGTTCAACCTTCTAAATTCAGATGCGGGTCGAATATCATTGGCCTCGTCGATGATCGGTGACGCGTTTGGTTTGTTTTCTCTCTTAGCGTTTGAGGCTGCAGAGCTTGGAGAATTAGGGATAATGAGAGCGGTGTGGTATCTGATTTCTCTTGTGTTGGTCATATCGTTCCTTGCGTTTTGTGTTAGACCTGCAATGATATGGATCAACAAGCACACTTCTGAAGGGCACCCATTGAAAGAAACCTACGTAGTTATCATTCTTCTAGCAGCTTTTTTCATGGCTCTCGTAACTGACGTATTGGGCATAGCCATTGCTTGTGGACCTTTGTTTTTAGGGTTGGCGATTCCAGATGGGCCTCATGTGGGAGCAACACTTGAAAAGAAAACCGCAGCAATTCTGGGTGATTTCCTTCTACCATTCTCCTTCTTCATGGTGGGAACATACACTGATTTTTATGCCATGTCTGCTTCTGGTTGGTCCCACTTATCACCATTGTTTATCATGGTCGTAATTGGTTACTTTGTCAAATTCTTCACCACTTGGATTACTCTGCATCTCTTTCGAATGCCCTTCAGGGATGCTCTAACCGTGAGCCTCATCATGGGCTTAAGAGGCCAAGTTGAACTTGTATTGTTTGTGCATTGGATAGACAAAAGCGTAATTAAGAAAACCTACACTCTTTCTTTTTCTTTATTTTTTCATAATTTCATATCATTGATCCAATTGTTGTGGTTAATTACAGATCGTGATGGTGCCGGGCTTCTCATTGTTGGTACTTCTGACAGGAACAGTGACAGCAATTTCTTGTCCTTTGATCTCTATATTGTATGATCCAACAAAGCCATACATGGTGAACCAAAGAAGAACCATTCAACATCATCCTCCAGACAAAGAGCTTAGGATAGTGTTATGCATTTTTGAGCAAGATGCCATACATGGTCTCACACATCTACTTGATATCTCGAATCCAAACCAGAACTGTCCCTTTTCGATTTCAGCTGTTAGACTGAGCGAGCTCGTAGGTCGAGTCAACCCTCTGTTCATAGACCATGAAAAGCAACAAGTGCCTCCCAATTATCAATGGTGTAGCACCATACACGTGCTTGAACGTCATCAACAACTCAAAGAACCCTACATGAAGTTTCATTTCTTCACAGCTGTCACCCCGAAAAAGACCATGTTCCGAGACATATGCGAGCTTGCCCTAGAACAAGAAGCTTCTTTGATCATCTTACCTTTCAACACCGGTGATGTTCATAACCATGTGAATTCTCAAGTCTTGAACAACGCACCTTGCACAGTGGCAATCTTCGTTGACAAGGGTCTTCTTAAGACCAATAACACCTTGGGAAGTTTTCGAAGAAGTAGATATCGATTTGCCGTGTTGTTTCTCGGTGGTGGAGATTCCAGAGAGGCTCTTGTTTATGCAGATAAGATGCTTGCTCGCGATCAGGTGTCTCTCACAGTTATAAGGTTTCTCACTCACAACTTCATAGGGTACAACGAAATCGAGAAGAAGCTTGACGATGGAATTGTGACCTGGTTCTGGGTTAAGAATGAGATTAATCAGAGAGTGGTTTATAGAGAAGTGGTGGTTAGAAATGGAGAAGAAACTATCGCAGCGATTCAGGCTATGAACGATGGTGCTTTTGATCTTTTGATAGTGGGAAGGAAACAAGGGATAAACCCTATTCTTCTCACTGGTTTATCTGATTGGATTGAAACTGAAGAGTTGGGACTCATTGGAGATTATGTTTCCTCCTCAGATTTTTTTGGCTCGGCTTCTGTGTTAGTTATTCAACAACAAACCTTACGAGGTTAAAAATAAGATAGATAAATTAACCAAATTGTGTGTGAATATCAAGAATAGCATTTAGATGAAGACAAAATCCTAGTTTTTCTTAGAAAAGAATAGATGATGTACATGTTCTCTAGAGTTATGAATCTCTTACTTCATAATCATAGGTAAGTATAGATCAAACAGAAAGAAAGAAAAAAAAAAAATCGTTCTTTTTATCAAGTTATGAGTTAACGTTTTCTCTCTTATCGTACATTCAAAACTAAAGAAACAGTTAAATGATAACTAATGCAGATCATATATATCTATCTACATTTTATATAACAGTGAAATTAATGAAATGTAAAACTGGGTCGAGTTCACTCCTTTGATTCATTCTGAGACTAATTTAGCAAGATCGATAAGTATTTTGAGTTTGTGAATCCACTTTAGTTTGTTAACATTATTTTATAATTTAAAATTAAAAAATACTCTAGTTTATATTATATTAGTGAAAAGATAAAAATATAACATAATTGCAACATAAATCATTAATTGGTACAATGACCTAATATTCTAATTAATTTTTAGTGGAACAGATTAAAACTTTCAATTATCTTGTAATGTGTTATGTTTTTGGCAACAAGACCAATATAAGATACCTATTTCATACATTGAATTATTATATTTGATCTTGTCATACATTATACTTAGCCTGTATGACCAATATAAGATACTAATTTAATACATTTAATTATTATAATTTTCAATTTAATGTAGTTTATTCTCGTGGACATCTAAACAAATTCTTATATATCTTTATAAAACTGTTCCATATTATTTTATTTTAATTTTTTAATATGTAACATATTTTTTTAAGAAACTATATTGTTTTATTCTACTTTTTATGAAATATAATATTTTCTTAAAACTAAAATGTACAGAAATTAAAACTATATAAATTAAAAAATTAAATGATGAAATATGTACAAAATTAGATATTTAACAATAAAGTAGAAAAATAAATATTGATGGGTAAAATTTGTAAAATAGTATTCCGCGGAAGTATAATTATTATTAAAATAATACTTACCTGCATATTTGTCTATTAATTTTTCATGTGAAATATATGATAAAAAAAGCTTGCAAAATTAATTATCAAACAAATGTGAGATCTATAAAATAATCTAAGAGAAATGTGGTTTGTGGTTTTTAAAAGGTGACACTAGAGTATTTTAACAGTAAAAGGTTATATCTATAAGTAGATTTTTCATTTAAAGTTCATTTTATAAAAATATATCTTAAATTTTCTTTCTAAAAACTTTTTGATGATTCTATTTCCTGATTTTTGACCCTAATTTTCATCCTTTTGAAGATTAAAAATCATAGTTAAGAAGTTTATACATATTCACCTAATCAAAGTGAAAAAGAGAGTAGATTTCGTCGTTATCCTTTTAAGGTAGTTTTTTTGCTCTTTGAGTTGTATGTGAACTGAGGTGCAATGCATGTGACCCAAAGGTGTTATAAGTGAAAATGTTTTGATATAAGATCATGATGATATATTTAGATTTCTAATTGGGGTATTGTTTGGCTAATTAAGTCATCTTGTGAGAAATAGAGCTCTAAAGAACATTTGTGAGATTAGATGTTTAACTAAGGTAAGGGAAACTAATTTTAATCTATGCACAATTTAATTGCATTGTTTATTAGGTGTTTGGTAGTATGTGGATTGATGATTGAATTAGTATATTATTCTTGTTGATATCTGTTGAATTGGGTGAAAGTCTGTTGATTGTGTGAATTTGTGTTGAATGATGAAAGCGACATTTAATGTTGTGAAATTGAGATTAAACTGTAAAGTGAAATCTTTAAATCAAATGGGTCATTTTTATCAAACTGGTGTTTGTTTATGATTTGTTTAGAGAAGAAAAACTCCCATTGGAGTTACTGATTATGCATAATTATGAGCCAGCCTTATGTGAACTTGCATGGTAAGCTTATTCCTTGTTGGGCGAGTGTTAAATTTGAGTTTGACAGAGAGACATGGAAAAGTCTGCTCGCCTGACAAGCAGACTCTCGCTACACGAAAATAAAATTTAAGTTTGGCAAAGAGGCTTAGGAGGAGGGATGGTTGGATGAGTCTGTTCTCACTGGGTAAATTATTTTATATTTTCTTTCAGTACTTGACTCGTTGGGCAAGACATTTAGTCACTAAGTGAGTACTCCTCAAGGGGAAGTTCGTTGGACGAGCAAGTGAACTTGTTAAGCGAGTCTATTAAATTGAGAGTTGATTTGTGGCTTGAATTGTGGAAAATGGTTAGGAATAATTAATCTATGGAAGTGTGATGGTTTTGGAAGAATGGAAGCATATGAATGTGATGAAAGGATTGGACTATTGAATTGAATGTCATGTATGAATTTAGTGCTTCTAAGGAGTAGTGCAAATTTTGTTATCTTAATGTTATGCATTGATTAAGGACAAATATTCCTTTAAAGTCATCTTAAACTCTATTTGACTTACAAACTGGCAAAGAAGACGAAGTCTAGGTGATGAGAGTTGAAGACAACTCTTATAGCGGGATCTAGGACGAAGACTCTTTTTTTTATGAGTCTAAAAGTGAACTTATTCTGTCATGAGATCAAGATATGTGAATTTAAGCCAATGATGCTTTTTGTTTCATGATCTCATGACAGGTGCATGACTTATAGTGTCTAAATCAATATATAATCTTGAAATGGAGTCTAGAATGCTTGTGGTTGTTGTTATGAATATATGTATAGTTAAAAGGTTAGAAATTTATATGTATATATAATTTTTTTTAAATGTTCAAAATTATCATTAACTTATAAATTTTTTTAATGTTTCATTGTTGTATTCTCTTCTATTATAATTACTATTATGACTTAAATAAAAATGAGAGCAGATAACATGAATAGACAATAGAAGTTAGTTTAATAATTTGAATTCAAGACATAATAATTATTGGGAATAATTCAAGTGTAAGTCAAAAGTTTCACATTGGATATAATAGACAAAATTAAACACTACATAAAAATAAAAACATATAACACCATTACCTTAAGTTTTGAGGGTAAAAGTGGTGTCAAATGCTTTGTACCTGTATGACTATGACTATAATCATAACTAATATATATATATATATATATATATATATATATATATATATATATATATATATTATATATATTATATATTTGCTACTTTTTTTTATTATTCTATTAGGAGTTAGTTTTTCTTGAGAAAAAAACCGGATAATAAGGAAACTATAGTGACACTTTATTATTGTTTATATATGATTTTTTTATGGAGAAATTGCTTAATATGAAGAATGTGAAAACTCTATAGGTAAAATGATTCTATTTTTGGAGTTGTTAGAACAAATACAAATACATGCAAATTTTGTTGGATAAAATCATCCGAAAATAGTTATTTGTAGAATTCCTTACGCAGTGTTAATTTGGACATTTTCTTCTTAAATTAAAATTTTGCAGCAAAAAAACTATTAAAAAATCATTTATTCGATACAGATTTTTTTTTCACAAAAAAAAATCGTGACAGCAGACTTTTTAAAAAATATTTATCAACAAATACATGTGAATTTTTCAGAATTATTTTAAGGATTACCTACTTCTGTATTAACTATATAATTATATAATTATTTTTATAAATACAAATTCAAAACAGAAAATATTAAGTACCGTTTAGTATTTTTTGGAAGAAATTATTTTGTCTGTATTTTAAGAATAATATTGAATACACTTTTCATTTTATTTGTAGTTAATAACTTATTAATTTTGTATGAAACTAAAGTGGCGTAAGACTAATTAAGTTAGTAATCCAATAACGATTAAGAAATTTTATATTTATAATTAGAAATACATCGTTTGTAATAGAATTCTCTCCCTGATTATTGTCATTTGAATAATGATATTGTTAACATTGTAATTAATTAAAATAAATTGAACCCTGTGAATCATAGGGCATGTGCTTATAAAATGGTTTTATAAAATTAATTTTAAAAAAATTAAATATATTTTTGATTCTGAAATTAAAATTTAGTTAAAAAAATTAAATTCATGTATTTTAAAAATAAAAAATTAAATTAATATAAAATTTTGAAAAAAAGATTAATTCTAAAATTATTTCAAAATTCAACTGCAGGAGAAAAACATATTTAAATCTTTAAAAAAATATGTATACAAAAATTGAGAATCTCATCATATTTTGATAGATTAGTTAACTAATAAATAAAATAAGAGGGGTCGCGAGAACTTTCAAAAAGGGAGTGTGGTGACGTAACGTAGAGCTTCAAATCGCTCACTAGTCAAGTTCTCACAAATCATCAGAAAGATTAAGGTCGTGTTTCCGGTGACGCCTTTGAGTCGGTGATTCCACGGAGTTAGGAATGGAGGACGACGGTTCCAGCTCGATTCGCCGCATGTCAAGCCGAACGCGAAAAGTTGCGTCCAAAATGGCCGCCGCACTTGCCAGTGCCGACAACCGCACTCAGGCAACTGTCTCCTATCAATTATTTTTTCTGTTTTTCAATTTTTCAAAACAATATGTATGAACATAAAATTGAATGAGGAATCTGATAGAAGTGCGTTTCTGTTACAATTTAATTCAGGCGGCACTTGCGCGCTTGGATGCTTTGGAGAATGACAATGCTGGTTTTGAAATTGCAGATGCCAATAACGATGATGATGAAGCTTCTCTCGACGAGGAGGATCAATGTTAGGGTTTCTTCTCTACTTCTTTTTTTCCTTTTGTTTCAGAATTTTATTAGGCAAAACATCATTATAGTTAAACTGTAAAATGCTTGAAACCATGAAACTTAAAACAGTAGTCCCTAAACTTAATGTAACTTTAGTCCTTGAACATAACTTATACCTTTAGTTGGATGACTTTTTGAGTTTTGTAGTGAAGTGTTTAATATATTACACTTTCACCAGCTTCTTTTGAGTTTTCTTACTTTATAGGACTATTATCAAAATGCCATATACTTTTAGGGACACGAAGGCTATTTTACTTAATTTTATTTCATTTTTTCTGTTAGTGTTAATTTTAGAGTAAAGGCCCATTTAGTTTTTAAAATTGTAAATGGACCCATGATTGCTTCTACAGACTTTTACACGCATTCATGCAATTGGCAGCATGTAACTGTTGGATTTAGATCACTTATAGCAGACTAAAAACATTCATTCAAGATCTGAGCCATGCAATCTTCATCTAACGACTGCTTGAAAATGTAAATTCCAACTTGATATTTCCTGAATCAAAACGTTTTTTTAGGGTAAAAGGGGGTACTGACTGCAACTTGATTGAAATTCAGGGAGTGTAATTTTTTAAAGATCCTTTTATGAAATTTTTATGTTTTAAAATCTATTACAAAAAATTATGTATAGTATAGATTTTAAAAACTATTTGATTATTATCAAAATTTGAAATTCACTTAGTTCCTTTTCTTTACAGTTTATATACAGAAAAAGCAGTCTAAAGGCACAAAAAGAAAGACCAGACAGGCAAAAGCACTTGAAGCTAGGAGGGCCCCGAGAACATTCCTTGAGCTCTTGCATGAGGTCAGTGATTACATCCACCACATGTCACACACACTAGTGACACTCTTGTTTTACTCTTGCCTTGGTTTCTGTTTTTGTTAACCCACCTCCTGCAATTGCAGGCTAACTTAGAATCATTGCCACCTCACGTGCCCTCCTATTGGAAAGCCGCAGTTGGACCTCCAAGCTCAACCTCCCGTCGCCACTTCTGCACTGTTTGTGGGTTTTCTGCTAATTACACTTGTGTGAGATGTGGTATGCGCTTTTGTTCCTATAGATGTCAAAATGTGCACAATGATACTCGTTGCTTGAAATTTGTAGCCTGATTCATGGTCCACAAAAATGTGCACAAGAACATTATTGGACAGACTATTGTAACTTGTTATATATCAGTGTTCACCATCACTATGTGCAAGCAAGCTCTTTGATCAATATTCCTCTTGTTACCTTTTGAGATTAGTGGTTCAGTTATTAAGTCACATGGTGCTAGCTGAAATTGTATATTTTGACCCCTATTTGATCCTATTGATCTAGTAACCTGCTAAAGATGTCCTTTGAAGTTATTAAATTCTATGATTCACAATTCAAATCCTACAATTTGACGGGATTTGGTTGCCTATCAACTTGGATCATAGGATTTATCATTGATACGTATCACACGATTCAACAATTTGCCATCTTTTAATTTACTTCTTTCACCAATTCTCATGAAAAAGATTGCATGAGCGTATCTAAACTTATCTCATTTGATTATTCCTCCGCTTCATTTTTCATTTTTTCATTCGGTGTGTTGAGAATAAAGAAAATAGGGATCGAGATTAATCTCCCTTGTGTATAAACCACACATAGGGTAATCTATTTATAATAGAGAGAGGTACAAGTAAAAAGAGTAACTGAAAATAAAAAGATTAAATAGAAGATATTGTTTGTTATTGTGGTTATCAATATCTAACAATATCTTAATAATATCAAACAATATCTAACACTCCCCCTCAAGCTGGAGCATACAAATTGTATCTGCCAAGCTTGTTACAAATATAATCAATTCTAGCCCCCCATAAAGACTTAGTAAAAATATCTGCTAACTGATCACTTGAGTTAACAAACTCAGTCTTGATGTCTCTAGACATAACCTTTTCCCGAACGAAATGACAATCAATCTCAATGTGTTTGGTCCTCTCATGAAAGACAGGATTAGAGCTAATATGAAGAGCAGCCTGATTGTCACACACAAGTGTCATTTGAGTAACATCTCCAAATTGTAACTCTTGAAGCAATTGCTTGAGCCAAACAAGTTCACAGGCAGCTGAGGCCATAGCTCTATATTCTGCTTCTGCACTGGATC
>Ga0214543_1003358_pt1 | contig 31088 bp, 30 predicted proteins | sample CNSS2metaG_FD_160094 | JGI IMG/M metagenome (GOLD analysis project Ga0214543, IMG submission 160094) | Root nodule microbial communities from cowpea collected in UCLA plant growth center, Los Angeles, California, USA - CNSS2 | ecosystem: Host-associated > Plants > Roots > Nodule | place: USA... | reverse complement strand
CACCCGCCAGGCGGTTTCTGGAAAAATTCCCAGAAACGCGAAATTCAACAAAAATAGACATTGATCATGCAATAACATACGATACAACATACATTTAATTATTAACCAATTAAAATGACGTTAATCAACTCCTCTAACCTGGAATTTCCTTTGCTTAGAGTTTGAATTATGAGTCTTCCCTTAAGCACCAATGCCCTCCCTTTGATTCCTTCCAAGAAAAAAACTCTTCTTTTCACACCAGAATCACAATTTTCTCTCCGGAATTTCGCTCCTCACAAGGTCCTCTCTAGTGGCAGCCTCAGAAAACCTCTTTCTCTCCCTTAATTCACTTTTTAATTAAGTATTAAGGGTGATTAATGGCCAAAACGAAAATTATCTCATTGATGGTGGTAATTGCCATTCAAGCACAATTATGAGATGGTTTTTCAACCCTTACTTAGCTGCCCATTCAGCTAGGATTTGCTCTGCCCTTTCACATTCAAGCCAAAACTAATTTTTGCAAAAACAAAGTTTACTTTGGTTCTACCAAGGTTTGAACTCATAACCAAACCAATGTCATCCTAATGCACAACCACTCAACCAATTCATGTTTCGTGATAATTCTTATAATTATAAGGTTTTATTATCACTCAACATGGTCATGCACATAATTAAAATAATAACAATTAAATAACACATAAATAGCATACATAGGACTTGAACCTAAGTCCTCTCACACATTTAAAGTACTCTCAACCACTTAAGCTAGTACTTTTCCACATCATAACAATCTCCATTAAATGCCATAAAGGCTCCCCTACCCGTATTTATTAAATAATTATTTATTTAATTATTTAAATTTCACGGGTCTTATAGTGACTTCCTAAGTTCTTCAGTTGAGTTTCCTCCTGAACTAGCATATTATGCAATTCATGCACATTCCACTTGTCTTTCATGGTGTTGTAGTTCATCTGGAATGGACCATACTCAGTCGGTAATGAGTTTAGAATGAATTGCACGAGAAAACCTTCATCCACTGCCATTCCTAGAGACTTAAGTCTTGCTGTGATATTTTTCATCTCAATCACATTGTCATGCATAGTACGTGAACCGTCAAACTTCATGGTGGTCAACATACTCATCAGTGTCTCAGCGAGAGATTTATCAGCAGTTTAGGAGCGCTCTTCCACAAATTTCATAAATTCTTTTGCGTTATCGGTTTTGGGAAGAGTTGACTTAATATTGCTTATTATGCTTATTCTCATGAACATTAAGCTAAGTCTGTTTGACCTTTTCCAAGCTTTGTAATGGGCTTTCTCTTCATTGCTACTGGCATCTGTGATAGCAATCGACTTTTCAACTTGCAAAGCTAGATCAATATCCAAAACACCAAAGTGAAATTGGACTTGTTCACTCCAATCACGGAAATTCAACCCATTAAAGACTGGAACACACATAGCATGCGAGTGTAAAGATATCGGAACAAATACTGTAATTAACACATGCCTAATATTAATGCTTTGAGTCATAAAACTAAACGTAAAAATTGGATGAGTCGCCTGGCGACAGTTCATCGTCCGCCAGGCGGTTTCTAGAAAATTCCAGAAACACGAATTATACACAGTAGGGCATTGTACATGCATCAATTTAATCATACAGTAAATTCAACCCATTAAAGACTGGAACACACATAGCATGCGAGTGTAAAGATATCGGAACAAATACTGTAATTAACACATGCCTAATATTAATGCTTTGAGTCATAAAACTAAACGTAAAAATTGGATGAGTCGCCTGGCGACAGTTCATCGTCCGCCAGGCGGTTTCTAGAAAATTCCAGAAACACGAATTATACACAGTAGGGCATTGTACATGCATCAATTTAATCATACAGTTCATGAAATTAAACAGTACGCAATAAAAGGAAAAGGTATAGGAGAGAAACTCAACCTATAACTTCCCTCTCTTTTACCAAAACCTTTAGAATTAAGAAAGGAAACTATCTTTCATATAGTCATGAGTGTGCACCCTCATCACTTTACCAAGAAATTTTCTGTTCTTAATGCTTCCAGTTTCACAACTTTACGTAGTCCGCAATCAATAGTATGATTGATAGACTGCAAATTCATTCCTACACGATTTCGCAACAGAAACACGACAAGCTCACTCCCTAAAGCCCAAAAAATCATTTGAAAACCATTGCTCTGATACCAAATGTAACATTTCGGTCGGATATTTCTAATTTAAGTAATAAAAATTAAGAAATATGATGAAAACCTCATTTATTATACTTCGCTTCCTAAAAACGCGGGAAATTTTAAAACATTTATTAATCGGATGTTATCCAAAAATCCATAATTTATGAAACTCCAATACAATATCCAAATTCACAAATCAGTAAAACCCTATTTATAAATTTCATTAAAACAATAACGATAAAACTCCAGTAAAAGCTTTTCCCAGTTAACCCTCTCTCCGATGCTATACCTCATCAGCATTACCTGCAACATCATCTGCTCCCGTGTAACGCATTACACGATCATCGCCAAACACAAGCAGAAAGGGTGAGCTCATAAACAATTAACATATAAGTTAATAAAAAAGTCAAGATACACCCATCTATTTTATTCTAGTCAATTCTTGGCCCAGACCTTAATCCCCAAGGCTTTTCAACCCTCACAACACACAAATAGTTAGCCTCGGATTCAGGGTTTATGATGCTCACACGAACCTGCCCGCTCGTGGTCTTGCCTCTACGAACCTCCCCGCTCGTAGTCCTACTCTACGAACCTCCCCGCTCGTAGTCCTGCTCTACGGACCTACCCGCCCGTAGTCCAACACACGTGATCCACCAGCTACGTACCTCCCTGCACGCAGCATCTCTCAAGTGTGAGCACGGAACATATGAACCTACCTCACTCGTATCCCCACACGAGGGTAACATGATATGAACCTCCCCGCTCATATCATCACGTGTTCACCACCATCCATGAACCTACCCGCTCATGGCACAACATCCCCTGATCCAAGTTTCACATCACAACATGATAACAAAAACAAGCAAAGCACACTACCCTACACAAGGTACATACTCAAGCTGGTCTTAGGGATTCCAATGCTTCCATGAACCTGCCCGCTCGTGGTCCAAATCTACGAACCTCCCCGCTCGTAGTCCAACGCACGTGATCCACGAGCTACGTACCTCCCCGCACGCAGCATCTCTCAAGTGTGAGCACGAAACATACGAACCTACCTCGCTCGTATCCCCACACGAGAGTAATAGGATATGAACCTCTCCGCTCATATCATCACGTGTTCATCACCAATCATGAACCTACCCGCTCATGACAACATCAAGCATATCCCAGACCAGGACCCACACAATAAACCATGGAAAACATATCACAATGCACCCTGCCACTACACCATCGCCTAGCGTAGCCTAAGCGCCACTAGGCGAAATGGCAGTACAGACCACCTAGCGGTTCCACATCACCGCCGGGCGTCACAACTTATAAGACATTCTTGTTTCATACTATCGTCTGGCGGTTCAGTCTACACCGCTAGGCGCTACACCAGTAATGTGACATTACTGGTTTTAGGTACTCTAATTCATTTCCTAGAATTCAACCATTTAATTCTCAAACATCCCGAAATCAACATACACATTCATATATTCCAAATTACAACATCACAACACATATGCATCTTTCAAGTATAAGCACACATTCCTCTCTTTTATAATTGATATATACTTACCTCTTAAATCAATTCCAACACACACTTTATTTTCCCTTTCTCATTTTCCCAACCCTTTGCATGCTTACAATTCACATACACCACAAAAGACACAATGAAAGTTATATACTTATTCTGCATGCCCTCGCAATTCCATTACTTTTAAAGTATGATTATCATGTTCCCATACTTTCCCAAAACCCGTCATGATCATGCAACACTCAGTCATAGTGATATCATCAATAGTGGCCTTATTCCCACACTTATAACATCTTACATTCGAGCTAACATACATAGGTTCATATATTCAACATGTCTCAGCAAACACTACCAAAAACATACTCATCAATCATGCATCAAAATATTTATATGTATACATTCACCAATCAAGGCCATACCAACACTTGATCACACTTAATCATCCATTAGTAATCATAGTATTAGGGAATTCAACAACCAATCATGAGTGACGTATATCTCCCTCTTCAGGCATCCAATTCAAATCTCCACCGATCAAAGTGAATAACAACATGTTTTGAAACAACTTCCAAAATTTCACCTAAATCAACGGTTAACGAAGCGGGAAATGCAGTTTTACGAAAATTGCGCAGACTAGAAAAATCGGTGGCGCCTAGCGGCATGAAACTAGCGTCGGGCAGTTCCTGTTCCACAAAAAGTACGAAAAATAGTGTTTTTCATGAATCAGAGCACCATGCGTCACTGGTATGTCGCCTAACGGCCAAATGGGTGCCGCCAGGTGGTTCCTGCACATGCGAACCTTACACCCTTCACAACAACTCTTATTTCCATCAATTTTTGACTCTATAAGATCTGATTCCATCATTTAGGATTATAATTCATCTCTAACACTTTCCATACCCAAATTCATTCACATTTTTCCATTTAGATGAGTGTCGTTTTCGAAATCCCTAATTCATCAACCTTAAAAGGGTGTTCTTAACAGTTCTCTCAAATTAACTCTAATTGATAGTGAAATTCCCCACTTTCTTTAGTCAAGTATTCAATTAAAAGTTAAGGATCTCTTCCCTTCCATTTAGAATCCAATCAGAACACTCAAAACACCAAAACCGAACCAAAATTGGTCCGTGTCGCCTGGCGGGTGTTCATCACTGCCAGGCAATTCAAGCAAAAACCCAGAATCTAGGTTGGTCTATCACGCGTCGCCTGGCGGCACAATGCTCACTACTAGGCGGCTCCTCTCTGGAACCCAGAAAACAAGTAAAAATTGGATGAGTCGCCTGGCGATAGTTCATCGTCCGCTAGGCGGTTTCTCGAAAATTCCAGAAACACGAATTATACACAGGGCATTGTACATGCATCAATTTAGTCATACAGTTCATGAAATTAACATGCTGCTCTTTGGCTTGCTAGGGTTCCTATGCCCCTTCACCTTCATGCCACAAGAAATTTTGGCAAAAAGGAAGCTATATATGGTTCTACCAAGGTTTGAACCCATGACCATGCCAATGCCAACTCAATACACAACCATTTAACCAATTCATGTTTCATGATGATTAATATAATTCTATGATTATATTATCACTCGACTTGATCAAGCACATATTTAAAATAATAATAAATTAAATAGCACACAAATGGCATACATAGAACTCGAAACCAAGTCCTTTCACACAATCCAATACTCTCAACCACTTAAGCTAGTACTTTTCCACGTCATAGCAATCCGCATTAAATGTATTAAAGACTCCTACTACCCGCATATATTAAATAATTATTTAATTAATTATTTAAATTTCTCAGGTCTTACATTTGGGAGATCCAATAATACACAAATATAAACATAATGATGCTAATCATATTATAACATTATTGATAATTAAAATATGGATCAACTAGAATCACCTACCACCTTTGGGTATATAAATAAAACTAGTGACGCAATTATCTACAATCATGCTCATTAATTATAAGAATAATTAATCAACCTTTGGGCGATCCTTAAATGTCTTATAATTAATGAATTTCAATTAACTCATTAATCAATTATTCATAATTTAGTATCCATACTATGGGTAATTGAAATAAAAACATTAATAATTTAAAATCACAAAAACTTTAAAATTTTGGCCCCTTTGGTAACTAACAAAATTTATCATACTTGATTTCAAATAAATAAATAAATACACATTTAATTTCTATAAACCACACTTAGCATTCTCATTCATTTTAATTTATCAAAAACATAAATACATTATTCACATAGAATATTATGTTCCATAAATAAAATCAAAAACCATTATTTCAATTCATGCGATTAAAATCTCGTAAAGTGGAACATTTTTCAATTCCAAACCTTTTGATATATAATGACAAAATAAAATTGAAACATTAATTGTAACTCATATAATGCACGAACTTAATCCAATAGATGATTCATGCACTTGCGGTTTACGATCCACATGATTAGTTATTCAATACTTGCGAAATTCGTAAAACAGAAAATGCATGATTCAATTCACGTAAGAGCACAATCAACAAAGCACGTAAGAGCAAAAGCTTTCAAAGCACGTAAAAGCATAATAACAGCGGAACGGAAGAACATTAAAAACCCCTAAATCATATAATTAGGGTTCGTCAAATAAATTGTGAAGCATAAATTTTAAAATCCCTAAATCCTTAATTAGGGTTTATCTAATTAGGAAACATCATCCCATAATTGAAGAATCATAAATCCTACAACACACGCTCTGATATCACATGTAAAACAATTAAGAGGATCATTAAGAATTTAGGATTCTCACACGATAAAACATAATAGAGCACTAACCTTGATCCATGAGAGATCCTGTGAATATGCGTTCTTCAATTTGTAATTTTGTGTGCTTTTCAATCACCGTTTCTCAATCTATCTCTTTACCTTTCTTTTCTCTTCTCACACGTTCTTGATGGGTTACTATGAAAAGAAACTTATGGCTAGAGAGAACCCCCAATCCCTTTTATAAATCAACATCCATCAAATTGGTTTTTATTTTATTTTATCTTTATTTTATTTTATTATCACTTCCCATAATAATAACCAATATATCTTTAAATTTTATTAAATCACAATTGAGTTCATCATAATATTTCAAATGAGTCACTAATAGAATTAATTCATCAATTAATTCTAACATTTCTTCAATGTTGGTATATGATATTTCTCTCATTTTCAATCATTGAATCCCATATTTCATATATTGGTATGATGACTTACGCCCAACCATGCCATCCAGAAAGTAAGAGCTCAGTAGACTAGAGTTTATTTAGACCATTCAATTGGGCTTTGCATTGTAAGTTTTGGGCTTGGACTTGAACTTGGATCATGTTGTTAGTTTTGAAATGGTGAGTTTAGCCAACAAGGGGGGGGGGTTGAATTGGCTTTATAAAACTTTTTCGAAAGCTTAAAACCTTTTTCAATTGAATCTAATAGACTGGAATGTTTGGATGTAAATGCAGCCGACCAGTACACTTTCAGTCGATTAAAATATAAAATAGCAGACTAAATTGTTCTTGATGCTATGAAATAGTCGATTAAAAAGACAAATCAATCGGCTAAAATACTAGAGATTATGCAGAATGCAGAATTCGCAAATTCAACTCAAACAACAATCTTTTACAAACAAGACATGTTTGAATCAGTATTTATAACAAGTACAAAGCCTCATTACATAAGAACGCATTGAATCACACCAAAGATTAAATTGCTTGGTTTTCCTGAGCTTTTAAAGAATTTCAAAGAGAGGGAGATGAAGGAAAGAAGAATGCACAACTATTTTTATACTGGTTCACTCAATCACAGAGCTACATCCAGTTTTCCAGGACAACATGAGCCTGGTTTCCACTATATTCAAAAGTTTTACAAATCAAACACCAAGATTACATGTTTGAACACAAAGCACACAAGATTTTTGACTCACACAAAAATCTAGAACCATAACCTACAAGAATCACTCTTGCAGACCTGAAATCACATCAGGCAAACCATCCAAAGGCACAAGAACGTCCAAACCTTATGGTGGCTGTCCCTAGCACACCATACATGTGTTCTTCAAGCTATTCACAAACCAAAATGCCTCTAAGATCAACCAAGATCAACCAAGATCTTCAAACACGAGTTGCAGTTGTGTATTGCAGAGAGAGAACGCTTCCCAGAGATGAATGACACGATTTCGTTCAGAAAAACTCAGATTCGCGCCTCTGCACGCGAAAACACAGCTTATATAGTCTAGTTTAAGTGAAAACAGTCGATTGAATTTTCCGTACAGTTAGCTGATTTCACCTGACTTAAGTGAAATCAGGCGATTAAAAAATAATTCAACTGACTAAATGCATTCATACCAAAAACTATATACAACAAGCCTTTTAACTTGTTAAAATCCATTTTAAGAGATTAAAAGAGACACACTAAGGCACACAAGACATCTAACCTATGTCATATAGCCTATCAACAATGTATAACACTAGCACATTACATTTAACATGTTATATACAGATTTAACACACTAAAACTTAATCTTCAAGAGGATCTTCATCAATCTTGATCAAACACTTAAGATCTTCATGCACATGGCTTTATCAATTATTTTCTTCAAGCTTGCTTATGCCATCAATCTCTCCCTGAATTGATGAAGCCAACACCCTCGAGTTGAATTGATGAGCTAAGATCCATAGAGAAACATGAAAAAGCTTTTGCATACAAGATACCAATATTCCAAATATACAACCAAGCAAAAGCACACAAGCATACATACAGATCACATATGCATATGCTCCCCCCATTAATAATATGATTTAACTTCAAACTTTTGATTAAGTTTGCAGTATAATATGATTACAACAGATTTATTTCAGGTTTTCCAATTTTGACACAATTTTACTTAATTTTCACTCATTTTTCTCCCCCTTTGGATTCATCAAATGAAAGGAAATGCATAGATCAATTTAGAAAGATGAAAATTTTCATTAAAGCATTAACATAGAGGTGTACCAGGGCATCTGGCACGAATACAAACACACTAAACCAGAAACAGAAATGCAGATACATCATGAAGTTGAAAACTGATATAATCAGTCGACTAAAATGAGAAAATAACCAATTAAAAAATTGGAACAAACAATAGACACACAAAATGCAATGCATGACTTATGAGTCATCCCCTTCACTCATTCCTGGGGTTGTCTATGTTGTAGACATTGGAGGGGAGGTCATGAACGTTATGGAGTTTGTCATCCAAGTCTTGAAACCTTGTTGTGCAGTACATGTGATGTGCATTTTGAGCCATGTTGAGGTCTTGAAGTTGGTTGAGAACCATTCTCTCAAATTGGGAGTAAGCAGGTCCAGTATTCTCAGGAGGGTTGTACAGCTCAATTGCCACAGGTTGTGGTTCATCTTCCTCTTAGTTTCCTCCACTAGTTCCCGCTTCATGATCATTTGCTCCAACTTCATTGTTTGCACCTTGATCTCCTTCAACTAGCCAAGTGTTGCCTACCTTGGTGAATCCCATCTTGTGCATATTCAATGTAGAAACATGATTTAGAAGTCCAGTTGACTCCTCAAGCTCTCTTTCCACATCTACACCAAAATGCTCAATGAACTTGGAGATGAGCACCACATATGGAAGCTTGAAATTTGTGAGCCTTTTTGCCTTCATCATGTGGTCACGGATGGTGTATGTCCAGTCCACCATCACATCATTTTGGATACAATACATCACCACAAGATCACCTTCATTCAAGGTAGCATGGTTACTCCCCCTAGGCATGATGATTTTGGTCACCACCATGGCTTCCTCCACATGAAGCCTTCCCACATGGAAATTTCTAGCTTGCTCACCTTGATTTCTCACACATTGGTTAAAGTATTGCACCTTGTTGAACTCATCCACTGCACTAGTTTCACCTTAGCGGACTTGCACACCTCTTTGCCTTAGGCCAGCCACATCCTTCCATGTTTGCCTAGTGATTTCCATCTCCACACCTTTGACACTTGATTTGAGAACACCATTGCTGAACTTGAGGTTGGCATAGAACACCTTCACCAAATCCGGATACACCTTACCCGAAAGCTCAAGGAAAGTCTTATATTTTTTAGCTTTGAGATGTTGCTCAAGGTTGCCAAAGTTTTCTGCCCTTAGCCATGACATACGAATCACCTTAGGAAGAATGATTTGCTTCCTATTGATCTCAATCAAGAAGGTTTGAATTTTGTCCTCATGACCTTCAAACCACATCTCAAGTCTTCCTTGATTCATAGCATTTGGAGAGGATGGAGTAGGTGGAGTGGAGCTTTCATCATCTGAGGGGGCAGCTCGTGATCTTCTAGGCATGGTGAAAAGTAGGTTTGGCTCTTACTAGCAAATGAGAATGCCAATGCATGATGCTTATGCAAGCATTTATAGAATCAACAGGTTGATTTTCAAAATCAGTCAATTAAATCATGCTGATTTTCTGGTTTCAATGCAGTACAGGAAATCACAGCAATTAAATGTGAGGGGAATCTGAATCAAAGATGCAGTGATGTGTTTCCCATGCGTTTTATAAACAACCCACTCACAAACAGTTCGCATCTAATGCATGCACATTGGAAATCATGTAATTAAAGCACTTTATGCTCAATGGAATCTGAAAAGTTGATTTTAGCTTATGTAATAGTTGTTACAACTGCTACTACAGTCCAAAAATAGTCATGTGATGCATACTTTGATTGGGTCAATCAATTAAAATCAATTCAAGCAATTCCACATCAGCATAAGTGATTTTAACACATAAAAATACAGAGTTAGTCGACTAAAACTGTACCAGAAAACTGATTTTTGGTGTAGTGGCGGTTTTAAGTGAAATCTATGTGTTAAATTTGCAATTTTAGCTGACTAAAAATTTCAAATTTCACGAAATTCACACCAGACCAATTTGAATCAAATATATGTGCTATTTTATGAGATTTAGCAGATTAAAACAGTTCTAGAACATAAATTATGTAGATTTTGACATTTTAAATGAAATCTATGTGTTGAAATTGCAGATTTAGCTGACTGATATTCTGGCAGTTTTCAAATTATGCAGATTTTTGTCATTTTAAATGCAGCACACACATGATCTAATAAGATTAGCAAGCCAAACAGATATCAACATACATTCTTCATGTCAAGAATACCTAATTCAGTTCTAAGCTTATTAAATCTATCACGTGCAAGTGGTTTAGTGAATAAATTCGCCAATTGATTTTCAGTTTTCACAAACATGATTTCAATATCACCTTTTTGAATATGATCTCTTATGAAATGATACCTGATTTCAATGTGTTTAGTTTTAGAATGTTGAATTGAATTCTTAGTTAGATTGATTGCACTTGTATTATCACAATAAAGAGGTACCTTTTCTAGCTTTACACCATAATCAATAAGTTGATGCTTCAACCATATGCTTTGAGCACATGCATGTCCAGCTTCTATGTACTTAGCCTCAGCTGTAGAGAGTGCTACACATGCTTGCTTCTTGCTATTCCATGAGATTAGGCTTGATCCAAGTAGATGACATGTACCACTTGTGCTTTTCCTATCCAATTTACACCCTGCATAGTCAGAATCTGAAAAACCACTAAGAACAATGTTAGATTCATTAGGATACCTTAATCCAACATTAGTTGTCCCTTTCAGACACTTGAAAATCTGTTTTGCAGCTTTAAAGAGTGATTCCTTTGGATTGGATTGAAACCTAGCACACAAGCAAACACCAAATTGTATATCCGGTCTACTAGCAGTTAGATATAGCAAGGAACCAATTAACCCTCTAAATTTGGTTGAATCAACTTGGTTTCCAGCCTCATCTGCATCCATAAGGTAGTTTATAGCAATTGGAGTGGCAGTATCTTTGCAATCCTCCATTTTGAACTTTTTCAGTAGATCAAAACAGTATTTTGACTGGCTTAAAAATGTTCCATGCTTGAGTTGCTTCACTTGCAGCCCTAGGAAGTAGGTTAGCTCACTCATCATAGACATCTCAAATTCTCCCTGCATAGCTGCAACAAACTCTTCACACATGGAGTTATTATTTGATCCAAAGATTATATCATCTACATATACTTGAACAAGTATTACATCACTTGCATGCTTTCTAATGAAAAGTGTTTTATCAACAACATCTCTAGCATATCCTTTAGATAAAAGAAAGTTGCTTAACCTCTCATACCACTATCGTGGTGCTTTTTTCAAACCATATAAAGCCTTTTTCAATTTGAAAACATGATTATGATAGAGGTGATCTTCAAAGCCAGGGGGTTGTGATACATACACTTCCTCATTTAAGAAACCATTCAAGAATGCACTTTTAACATCCATTTGAGAAAGTTTGAAATTACACATGCATGCATATGCTAACAATAACCTCACAGCTTCTAGTCTAGTCGCAGGTGCATATGTTTCATCAAAATCAATGCATTCCTCTTGATTATAACCTTTAGCAACTAGCCTAGCCTTATTCCTCACTATATTACCATTTTCATCCATTTTATTCCTAAACATCATTTTGTACCAATCATATTCATTGCATCAGTTTTAGGAAAAAGAGACCACACATCATTCCTAGTGAATTGATTAAGTTCATCTTGCATAGCAACAACCCAATTACTATCACATAATGCATCATTCACATTCTTAGGTTCAATTTGAGAAACAAATGCAACATGTTGAAAGAATGCAAGCTTGCGTCTAGTGGATACTCCCTATTCTATGTCACAAATTATGTTGTCCTTTGATAATCATTTGGGTTCTGTCCCAACCGTACCCGAGTACACGGCCCCCAGAAGACACGATGGTCGCCTACCACGCAAGGACGCCTTCATCTAGAACTACACGACCCCCAGAAAGCACGATGGCCGCCTACCACGCAAGGACACCTCCACATGGAGAACACGACCCTCACCTAACCTCACACACCCTTTCACGAAGACACTAACACGGCCTACAACCAAAACCCCGTGGTCGTTTACCCTACGAAAGGCACCCCTCCGAAGGAAAACCACCCTCGACGCATCTCATGGCCGAATACCGGGCACCGCCAACATTCGAAGGACCCCCTGGTAAATTCCCTCCTTAACACAGGATCCTAAAATAACCAAAAGAGAGATATTGGGCCCAAAGGCCCATCATAGGTAGGACCCACGGGTAAAAAGGTATAAATAGCACACTGTTCTATGCATTGATTATCCATTAAATTATTCTCTGAAACCCTGACATCACCAGTGCTGACTTAGGCATCGGAGTGTCTTTTGCAGGTCCCCTACGCCGCCCTCAAGTCCCCTTGGAAGCAAGAGAAGACCGACCCGAAGCAAGACGTTCAAGACCCTTGACCAATTTGTGGACTACAGACCTCGGTTTCATAAGAACAGGTTCAATCCACTCTTTGGGTAAATTGTTGTCTGCAGCTTTTTCAGTCGACTGAATTTCCTTTTCAGCTGATTGATTTCTTGCAGTAGATTCCAATTTTGCAGCAGATTTCTTCTTCACTGTTGTTTCTTCTTCATCTACAATCTTAGGCACATGATCTTGCAATTTTGGGTTAGTTTCATCAAATACAATATGCATAGACTCTTCCACAATCATCAATCTCTTATTATAGACTCTATATGCATGACTTTGTGTAGTATAGCCTAGAAAAACACCTTCATCCGCTTTTGCATCAAATTTGCCAAGACTTTCTTTGCCATTGTTTAAAATGAAACACTTACATCCAAATACTTTTAGATGACTTAAAACAGGCCTCCTCCCTTTGAAAAGTTCATAGGGTGTTTTCTTCAAAATTGGCCTAATCAACACTCTATTTAAAACATAGCAAGCAGTGTTGACTACATCAGCCCAAAAGTACTTAGGTAGTGAATTTTCATTTAACATAGTTCTAGCTAGTTTCTCAAGTGACCTGTTTTTCCTTTCAACAACATCATTTTGTTGTGGGATTCTTGGTGCAGAAAAATTATGTTTAATGTCATGTTTTTCACAAAAGTGTTCAAACCTTTCACTTTGAAATTCCCCACCATGGTCACTTCGAATAGACACTATCTTGGAACTCTTTTCATTTTCTAGCACCTTGGCAAGTCTTTTAAAAGCATGACAAATGTCATTTTTGGCAGCTAAGAACAAAGTCCATGTGTACCTAAAGAAGTCATCAACTATGACTAATGCATAAAGATTGCCACCAAGGCTCATGGTTCGAGATGGAGCAAATAGATCCATGTGAAGCATCTCTAAAGGTCTTTCAGGTGAAACAACAATTTTGGGTTTGAAAGAGACCTTGGTCTGTTTTCCTTTTTGACATGCTTCACACACTCTATCCTTCTCAAACTTGAGTTTTGGTAGTCCTTCAACCAACTGTTTTCTGTTTAGCCGATTAAAATGTTGCATGTGTATGTGACAAAGTCTTCTATGCCATAACCAAGTGTCATCCTCTTTTGTAAGCAAACAATGGATGTTAAATGATGCATGATGCAGATCAAGTAGATATATATTGTTGACTCTTTCTCTTATCAAAACAATTCTACCATGTGCATCATATATCAAGCAATTGTTTGGTTCAAACATCACTTTAAAACCTTTGTCACATAACTGACTTATACTTATCAAATTATGTTTGAGCCCTTCTACCAGCAGCATATTCTTGATGTTGAAAGAGGATCCATTGCCTATGACTCCATTTCCAAGGATTCTTCCTTTGTTGTTGTCTCCATAGGTTACAAATCCTTCTTCTTTCAATTCCAACTTTGCAAATTTGGTCTTATCTCTTGTCATATGCCTTGAGCAGCCACTATCTAGGTACCATAGATCCTTCTTTTCCTATTTTATGACTTGGCTTGATGAGGATGATTCATATCCGGCCATGAGACATAGGTTTGCTTCCTCACTTCCTTCTTGAGATGAAGTACTTGTTGAATCATCATTGTCCTCCCAAACTATGTAGGCACGTCTTTCCTTGTCCCCTTTTTCTCCTTTTTCCTATCATCAACCTTCTCCTTCTCTTTGTTAACATTAGGACATTCAATCTTGATATGTCCTTACTTTCCACAATTATAACATGAGAATTTAGAAGAATTACTTGAATCATTTTGTTTAGAATTGTACCTCCTTTGATTACCTTTATTGCCTTTCCTTTTGAGATACTTTCCAAACTTCTTGACTAGTAAATTCAAGTTCTCATTGTCACTAGATTCAGCAACCTCTTCCTCGATTTCATCACTCTTCTTAGAACTAGCCTTCAAGGCTATGGGTTTTACCTTTTTCTCATTTGTTTCAAGCTCGCTTAGCCTTTGCATTTCAATCTCATGCTCTCTAAGCTTACCAAACAGTGCAGCTGTTGTGATGATGGATAAATCATTAGATTCAGATATGGTAGTCACCTTTGGTTGCCAATTTCTATCAAGACACTTAAGCACTTTGATGTTTAACTCTTCTTTGTCAAATTCTTTGCCTAGACCCATGAGATGGTTGACTATGTGAGTGAACCTCTTTTGCACTTCAGTTATGGACTCTCCTTTTTGCATCCTGAAAAGCTCATACTCTTGAATCAAGGCATGCTTCCTTGCTCTCTTCACTTCACTTGTTCCTTCATGTGTAACCTCTAGGACATCCCACATTTCCTTTGCATTCTTACATTGGGATACCCTAAAAAATTCATCCATGCTTAAAGATGAAGTGATGATGTTTTTGGCATTGCAATCATATTGAGCTCTTCTCCTTTCTTCATCATTCCATTCACTCTAAGGCTTGTCCACCTGCTTATTTTCAACAACACATTTAGGAGTATATGGTTCATTAACTATTGCATCCCAAATTCCTTTGTCTATAGATTCAATGAAAATTTGCATCCTTATTTTCCAAAACTAATAGTTTAGGCCACAAAACATAGGTGGTCTATGAATAGGTGCACCTTCAGAAAAAGGGAGTTTACTTTCAGCCATTTCAAAAAGATTTTTGATCAACTTGAATACCTTTCAAGAACCTTGCTCTAGATACAAATTGTTAGTTTTGAAATGGTGAGTTTAGCCAAGAAGGGGGGTTGAATTGGCTTTATAAAACTTTTTCGAAAGCATAAAACCTTTTTCAATTGAATCTAATAGACTAGAATATTTGGATGTAAATGCAGCAGACCAGTACACTTTCAGTCGATTAAAATATAAAATAGCAGACTAAATTGTTCTTGATGCTATGAAATAGTCGATTAAAAAGACAAATCAGTCGGCTAAAATATTGGAGAATTATGCAGAATGCAGAATTCGCAAATTCAACTCAAACAACAATTTTTTACATACAAGACATGTTTGAATCAGTATTTATAACAAGTACAAAGCCTCAGATTACACAAGAACGCATTGAATCACACCAAAGATTAAATTGCTTGGTTTTCTTGAGTTTTTAAAGAATTTCAAAGAGAGGGAGATGGGGGAAAGAAGAATGCACAACTATTTTTATACTGGTTCACTCAATCATAGAGTTACATCCAGTTTTCCAGGACAACATGAGCCTAGTTTCCACTATATTCAAAAGTTTTACAAATCAAACACCAAGATTACACGTTTGAACACAAAGCACACAAGATTTTTAACTCACACAAAAATCTAGAATCACAACCTACAAGAATCACACTTGCAGACCTGAAATCACATCAGGCAAACCATCCAAAGGCACAAGAACGTCCAAACCTGATGGTGGTTGTCCCTAGCACACAATACATGTGTTCTTCAAGCTACTCACAAGCCAAAATGCCTCTAAGATCAACCAAGATCAACCAAGATCTTCAAACACGAGTTGCAGCTGTGTATTGCAGACAGAGAACGCTTCCCAGAGATGTATGACACGATTTCATTCAGAAAAACTCAGATTCGCGCCTCTGTTCGCGAAAACACAACTTGTATAGTCTAGTTTAAGTGAAAACAGTCGATTGAATTTTCCATACAGTCAGCTAATTTCACCTGACTTAAGTGAAATCAGTCGATTGAAAAATAATTCAACTGACTAAATGCATTCATACCAGAAACTATATACAGCAAGCCTTTTAACTTGTTAAAACCCATTTTAACAGATTAAAAGAGACACACTAAGGCGCCCAAGACATCTAACCTATGTCATATAGCCTATCAAAAGTGTATAACACTAACACATTACATTTAACATGTTATATACAGATTTAACACACTAAAACTTAATCTTCAAGAGGATCTTCATCAAGCACTTAAGATCTTCATGCACATGGCTTTATTAATTCTTTTCTTCAAGCTTGCTTGTGCCAACACATGTGAGATCAACTAAGGTTTTAATTGGGCTTATAAAGTCCAATCACAACCTAGGTCATCCACCTTAACCCAAAGAGCTCTCACATTTAACATAATTTCACATGTTGCAAAGCATGTAAAATGTGAGTGTCACATGTCACTTGATCCATGAAAGGTGTTACACATTTAACATATTTAGCACATGGTGCAAAGCATGGTAAATATAAGGTGCCACATGTCACTTGATCAACTTTTCAAGGCTAGGGAGTTAGAAAACATGTGCTGAATTTTTTAACTTTCCCTCCTTTTTCTTTGGCCGAAATTTGGAGTTTCATTTCCTATAAATGGATAACTCCATCCATTGTAAAATTAACTTTTGAATGCTAGTGTTATGCTGTTGAGATCACTCCACACATTTGCATTAGAGAGTCACTTGCAAGAGCTTTCCTTAAGAATCTCCTCTAGCCTTCCTCCTCTAAGATTGCCATAACCTTCTTAGAGTTTAACCTTCACCAACCAAATTAACCACCATTAAATCACTTTCCTTCTACAATTGCTTCTACCACGCATCCATGTAGCTTCCTCATTCCATCAAACGTGCAAATGGAGGTTCATTAAAAGGTATCTAGAGCCTTCTTAAGCCACCTTCATCTCGGGTTTAAGCTAAGTTCTTGATCCTTTTTTGATTTCTATGTTGTTCCATGCCATTCTTTGCTTGTCTTGTGTGTTTACACCATTCATATTACTTCTAATTTCTTGGATGATGATTCATTTTGATTTCCTCCATGAATCAATCGGTCAAATTTGCTTAGGACTCCATTACAAGTTCATTCGTGTGTGCATTTTATTTGCTTGAGTAATTTTTCATTTTCATTCGGTGAACGACATTAATTGGTCCTTGATTTTAATTTGAGCATCCTATACATGTTGTCTTAGTCATGTTCTTCATTTAAATGTCATAATTCAAATGTTTAACCGATTACAAGTTACTTCATTTGATCAAAATCTGGCAAAGTGCAATTTGTTGTATGAATCATTGTTTGTTGTTTAAGCAATTTGTTATTGATGTAATTGCAAGTCATTTTCACCGGTTGGCTAAGCTTTGAGTGTTTTAATTTTCTCTATTGAGTTCAAGTTTGATATTATATCATTATCAAGTTCTTAGATGTAGAATTTCCCAAACTTTTTTTGCAAATTTCTTTCAGTTTTAAATTTGTTCCAATTTCTATTTTTAGATTTGTACACTTTCTATGTTTGACTTATCACAATTAATTTATAAGTGAAAATCCAAATATATTTTTAACATATTATGTGTAAAAACTTCACAAAAAATACAACAAAATAATAAAAAGAAAATTGTTAAGAAATGAAAATATGATAAATGTTTAAAGTGAAGGCATTTGTTCACATTTTTTTTTCTCACAACATTGTGATAAATCATTTAAAAATGCAATTTAGAGGCTATTTTAGTCTATCTTAAATTTGTCCTTAACAAAGCTTCCTTTATTTTATTAAGCTTTGCTTTCTATTTTCAATTTTTCATTCAATTCTAGTTTTATTCATAGGTTCAATTTTGTATGCCAACTTCTTTCATTATCCTTAACTTCTAGCTTGTCAATTTTTGGTTATTCCTTTCCATCATGGTTCATTAAATTCTTTGAGTTTAGCAAAGTTTTTTTTAAGCTTTTCTTGCTTTATTCCTTTGCAATCTTTCAGTGTGCATTGTATTTGTGGTGTAGGAAAAACTATTCTAAGGTAGACCTTTGCTAAGAGATAACATCTTGGAAAGTGGAGATTCAAGTGAAGCTTCAGGCTAAGGGATTTCTTAAAGAACATTCCAAACACCAAATCAAAGAGTGAGAGTTGAGCTTAAACACCAAAGAAAAGAGGGTTTTGGTCTCAAGATTTTAGCCAATTTTGGCTTGTAATTTGTTCTTTCTTGGTCTTTGTAAAGGCCCACTACACCGTTTTGTAGTTTAAACAACAACTGAAAAATGTTGTCTAAAGTAAAATAATCGTGGTCTTAAGTTTAGGCAACAATTTTACCACGATTTTCCAGCAATGGAGTATACATTTGTGGCCATTGCTCAAAGACAACAGTTTTTTTCCTAAGGCCACAAAAGTTTTTAAAATTTAAAATGTTGTGTATTCTTTTAGGCAATGATTATTTAAATATTGTGTTTATGTTTAGAACATAATTATTTAATCTCTTCTTGAATAATTGTCTCATTGAGAATCGAACTTGTGACCTTGACTCTGATATCAATTATTGACTTGAGCACCTACCATTAAGCCAAAAGCTATAGCTAATACTTAAACTGCAACTCTTTCTTCTTAAAATTATAGCAACCAAAGTGTCATGATGATTTGATTGTGACTTGGCCTAGCTATCTTCCACCACAAGACAATTGATTTATCTCATAATAATTTAATTAGGTCACATGATGGTAATTTAAAAATATTTAAAGTTAAATTATCACAATTTTAAAAATATGGTCTAAACTATCCACATTTTAAAAATTGTTGCCAATAACTATCAATAATTTCTACCATATTGCTTAAAATAAATAGATAACATTTTTTATATGCTCTCTAGGTTTAAGGCAAATAAAACTCGCTACATAGGCAACAATTAAAAAAACATTGTGGCTTATTCCTATTTTACGCAATGATTTTCTAGTTGTTGTCATGCTAGTGTTGCCTAATGTATATGTATGAAGAAGATTCATAGTGTATAGTATAATTGATAAGGAAAGAACACAAGGAAGATGCCACAATTTTATTGTTTTGCCCACATTTTTTATGGGCAACTTTTAAAAAAATGTTGCCTAAATAATCAACGATTTATAAAATATGGTCTTTTATAGTGTTATGCTACACTTATAAATTTGTGGCCATTTCTATATTTAGGCAACATTTTTGTACATGTAGGCTAGTAAAAAACGGTGTAGTCGCCTTTGAAACCAATTGTCTTTGAAGAGCATTTGGTGTTCTTCCATCTTTTGGCTTGTGACTTTCTTGTAATAGAATTTGGTGTAGATGGTGAATGTGTCTTGCTAGCTAAGGCTACAAGCCTCACCTTAGGAATTCGCCTAGCTTACTTTATGTTTCACGTTTAGTAGTTTGGTTTAAGATACCAAATTCTAAAACCTTGCCAACTAGGTGTCCGTTTTAGTGTCTTTAGCTTCTTCTTTTTTCTTTCTTTGAATTTACATATTCTAAGTTTAAGAGCACATCTTCTTGTGAAAGTAACAAAGCAAGTAGTGAGGTAAACTTTGGCTAGGTAAGACTTGGTGCTTAAGTAGTCCTTTGTGACTCACCTCTCTTACCTGGGAATGAACTCATGAAACACTTAATACTTTCATTATAAGAGAACTTTGAAATTTAAAGATGTATAGACGTGCATCCAAACATAGTAAGAGTATATCTTAGGGGTTCTAAAACTGCTTTTAAACAATATGATGAAGAACTCAAAGAACTCAAACTATGAAGGGAACAAAAGTCTCAAGCTAGAAGGAAAAGTAATGTGGAAAAAGAACTTCAATTAAGCCTTCTAAAAGAAGAGGTATGGCTCTTAGAGAAAAAAGAGAGCAAAAGGCTCTACGTGCTCACCATTCAAAAGGAAGTAGGGGTAGGGGAATATTATCATTAGCCTTCTCACATTAGGAGGCAAAAAAAGGAGAATACCCCTAGGGAAGCTAAGGTTGACCTACCTTACTTCTATGGAAAAGACAATGTTGAGGCATATTTGGACTGAAAAATGAAGGTGGAGTAATTATTTGCTTGTCACCAAATCAATGAAGAGAGAAAGTGCTTATAGATACCTTTAGTTTTCAAAGGTATGTTATGTATCGGGGACCTCCTTGGTCCAAGAGAGGCCTCGTCATAATGACCCTTCCATCACATATTGAAATGATTTGAAATATGCCCTTAGGAGGAGACATATTCCCTCCTATTATAATAGGGAACTCATGGACAAACTCTAAATACTTAAATAGAGGTCTATGACTATGGAGGAATACAGACAAAAGATGGAGTTGTTGATGATGAGGGCAGGTATTGTTGATGAAGAGGATATTACTCTAGCTAGGCTCTTAAGTGAGTTGAACCTTGAGATAAGAGATAGAGTTGAGATTCTACCTTATAGAGACTTGAATGATTTGGTTCAAATATGTATAAGGGTAGAACAACAACTATTGAGAAAATCTTCTTCTAAAAGAGATTAAGCTCACTCTTACTCATATTTCAAAGAAGATTTCAAGAAAAAAAAAGGATGAACCCATAACAATCTAGCCAAGAAACATGATAAAGGCAATGGTGAAGCATCTGCACACACTTGCACCAGTGATATTAAGTGCTTCAAGTGTTTTGGGAATAGGCCACATAGCTGCTTAGTGCCCCGCCAAAGGAATTATCATCTTGAGGGGCATTGACCACTATAGTAGTCAAGAAGAGTCAAACACTAGTGAGAGTAAGATTGGGAGCTCAAAAAAGGCAATGGAGAGGATGCATACCCTTGTGAAGGAAATCTTCTCATGATTAGAAGAATCCTTAACAACCAATCTTCTCATGATTATTTTTATCTTAACCTTTTTTACAACCACTTTAGATGCACTATTAATTTGGTGATCTAAAAATTATTTGTAACCCTTTTTTTATTTTGTTACGAAATATTATATTAAAATTAAAATTTATTATTATTTCTACCCGCAAATATTTTCAACAAGAACTATGTAACTTTGATTCTCCATTGCACCTGGAGATACGTAGGAGTGCGGTATCATCCTTGTCGAGCTAAATAAATATAAAAATATTGTTATTCTGTTATAATAATATTAGTTTTTTTTGTAGAAAGTTTTTTTGTTTGAGGTGAAATAAATTTTCTTAGTTAACTAATTTCCTCATTTAATTATGGGCAACCGTCTTAGGACTGGTGTAGTGGGGTGCTAATATCTTCCATACACGTAACTGATTTACGAATCCATTTTGGCTTTTAGGACCATTTCTCTTTTAATAGGTTTTTCTAATATTTCCCTTGAATAAATATTGGTGGCAACTCCATTAAACTCGTTTTTTAAAAGATGGATCATGATCTCGTTGTGATCTTGGTTGCGACATTTGCCTTTTTTCTTAACTAGATTTTTAGGTCTCTTCTTTGTTTTCTTCTTCTTTATAATCCTTCTTGCTATAAGAACTAGAGTGAGCTTGATTTGTTTATGAAAAAGATTTTCTTAAGCATTGTTGTTCTACCTTTATACACATCTAAACTAGATCATTCATATATTTATAAGGTAATAGCCCAACTCTATCTCTTATTTCAAGGTTTAAACCACCTAGAAATCTACATAATGCAATGTCCCCCTCTTCTACTATCCTTGCCCTCATCATGTACAACTCCATTTTTTTGAATATACTCTTCTATAACTAAATATATTGGAGCCTTTGGAGTTTGTCCATGAACTCCCTATTGTAGTAGGAGGAAATATGTCTCATCCTAAGGGAATATGTTTAGGTCTCTTGATGGCTTTATATGCTCCATGAAATGCACAGTTGAAAGTGGATTAGCAGAAGAAATGAAGAATTGGTTTGGTCTTGGTGATGGAAATGGTGTATGGTGAAGGTTCTTTAGAAAGGTTAGGGCAATTCTAGAGGAAGGAGGCTAGAAGAAGCTCTTGGAGAAGCTCTAGCTAGGTGGCTCTCAAGAAGATGAAATTCTATAGCAATCTCAACATAGTAACTTTACTAAGCTCAAGAGTAATTTACAAATGGGTGGAGACCTCTATTTGTAGGATATGAGGTCTCCAAATTCAAGATGAAAAAGGGAGGGATAGTTCAAATGAATCCCCTCATGTGCTCCTAGAAAGGTGGCAAAATTTATTGATCAAGTGTCATGTGGCACTCACACTTTCCATGCTTTTGCAATATGTGCAAAATGAGGTTAATGTGAAAGCTCTTTAGTTTATGACCGACCTATAGTTTTAATTGGGTCAATTGAAACCTTAGGTGTCCTTTTATCATTCATACTCAAACCCAATCCCAAATACATCGCCCAAGTGAAATCTAGTCTACTCTATTATCCACTAAAACTGAACCTCTTCAAAGATGATCTTAAGCCCAAAAAGACTGTTGAAGGCCCAATGGAACCCAAACGTTCTCTAAGCTCTTGATCTAAAACCCTAGCTCTTGCATAGCTCTTATTTACTATATGGCATGGTTGGGTGTATGTCATCAAATATCATGTGACATATGACTCAAAACAAAGGTTATGCACATTTAAAAGACTCACATGACATAAAAATTGTAGTTATCATGTGAACAAAACAAGAAGCATTTGGTCATGAAAAGGCTAGATCAAAATCAACATGGCCATAACTTGGCATTTCATTAAACACTTAGAAAATGAGATTATGATACTCTAACCTCTTGGCCAAGACAAATTTGGGCTCCAACGACACGTTCCAAGCCAAAACCGAAGCTCCAACAAGACAATAAAAAATCCAAACTCAAGGTTAGCACAAGGAAAACGTTGTATAACATATATATCCCAAGCTATGAATACCAAATGATGAAGATCCATTTTAGTTCTTTAGAGATATGGTGTTAATGGTGAAAAAACCCCATGGAAGATCCCCACTAGACATTAAGATAACCAAAAGGTTATGTAGATGTGAAGGATCACTTCCAAGAATTCACAAGAAGAAGAAAGGTTCAATTAAGCAAAACTAACAACACAAATGAAAGAAGAGCATTATAATTGAGTAGAATAAGGGATATATGAACCAAAATAAGAAAGAAGATGGAGCAAAAGATGAAAGACTAGAAAAGGGAGGGGGTTTATGGTGATGGTACGCCACTTGAGGGGGCATAATGACTCACCAACTCAAGATAAGTGGTTATTGTTGTCACTTGAGTCCTAGACTCAAGATATGAGTAAAGGGTGATAACACTTTCAAGAGAGCTCTCACAAAGGGTGGTCAAATATATTTTCAAAATATTCAACCTTTTAACAAGTCTAAGAGACCTCCTTTTATAGGTGGTGGAAGAGGTATCTTAGGAAAAACATAAACACAAGGACACAAAAACAAATACAAGGGAAATGCTGATATAAACTAGGTCATCTTAAAAGGAGACAACTTGGTGTGAGGCATGACCTAGCTTGCCCACCAAGTCTCTCATAGGTGCCTTTGACCTTCTAGATTGGAAGGTCAACTCCAAGCTCTACAAAAAGGGGGCTACATGTGTGTGGATCCAAGCCCAAGTCTCTCCTCCTTTCCAAGTTATTTTATCTCCCTCCAAGATGGTCATAGTCAATCCTACAAAACAAACATAAGAGTCAACAAATCAACTCAAGCAAAGTCAACAAGTCAAAACATAAGTCAACATAAAGAAATGTTAAATAAACTAATAGATGATGAATTAGAGGTCTTCCTGCTTATCATGTTGTTAGTAATCCTCCTAGGAAGATCCTCTCCACTCTCATGAGGAGTCATGGACTCATCAGGAAAGGGTTGAGATCATAGAGGAAGAAAGACAAAAAAATAGACATTGTAATAATTTTTAGAATGATTTATGATGCTTTGATATATGTATATCTTTCTTGGTTGGTATTCCTTATCAACATAGAGTACACTTATATGTCACAGTTCAGTCTACTTGGAATGGCTCTACTCGCAATATTCTTCGCTAAATTTATGAACTTATTAATATCTCTAATTTAATTCTTACAAATGGCTTTGATGTTCCTAATTGAAAGTTGGATAATATTGGAATGCTGACTCAAAATGGTCAGATAGTTTTATTTTTCTACTTATGATACAAGTGATGAATGGGTCAATTCTATATGGTCTTCTATTGTTCCCTGTCTAAAACTTTTTTGCTTTGAAACATAATAGATTTCCTACATATGATGCACTTCAACAAAGAGGTATTATTTTAATCTCTAAATGTAGTTTATGTCAATCAGTGAGACACTTGTTTCTAATGTTCCTCAATAATGAAAATTTGAACTTGGTTACAATGTCTTTATGTTGATCTTTTTATTGGAGGTCCATTTGTGCTAGTGCAGTTTATTAAAAGTCTTGTTAAACCTTTAGTCAAATTGTTGATGTTAGTTTTTTTCCATTTGGATACACATGCGAAGTTATGGACGATTTCAACAATTTATACACATTGACTTTGTTATATGAATGTTAAAGAATTTGTATATGTCGTTGGGAATACATCTAAAAAATCTATGCATAACAATATGGATGATTTTGTGGTATTGGATTTTTTTATGTTGTCACTCGACCTGATAAATCCACTTCCACTATTCAATTTATATGGCATCCTCCTATGGTTAATTGGGTCAAAGTTAATACACATGGTGTTGCAAAGGGTGTTCAGGATTGGTCCAAGAAACAAGGTGTAAAAAGAAAAATGGGTACATATTAAAAGTGGCCTTGAGCTATTAGCCCAACACGCAAATGAGGTGTGAAAAAAGAAAGTTTGTGGGATTGGATATTAAAAAAAGACTTGGGCTATTAGCTCAACATGCAAATGGAATGTAAAAGGAAAACAATGTGGTGTGGATAGAAAATTTGACTTGGACTATTAATCCAACGTGAAAATTAGGTGTAAAAAGGAAACACAATGGATGAACGAACGTATTAAAACATGGATTGAGCTCTCTCCTTTATTTACTATCTTTCTTTTCTTTTCTTTTTTTTCTCTTTCTGTTCTTTAGTTTGTTTTTCTTTTTATATGAATATTTCTATTATTTATTTTTCATCATTTTTTTAAAAATGGAAATTTTCTATTTTTAATTTTTTTAATAAATTTCTTTTTGAAAAAATTTATCTCATCCATTTCTATATGCGTTTTTGAGATAAATTAACACCTATTTTTGTACATTTTTGAAGATATATTTCACTTACCAAACAAAATTGGGTATTTACAAATATGATTCTACTTTGGTATGTTTGGCTTTTTCATTTTTTTTTTCTTAGGTCTTGCAAGGAAGATAGAGGAAATGTTTACACTTGTATAAAACTATGAAGATTTACGTCTCTCATATTTTTTATATTTTTTATAATAAGTTTTATATACCCACTTTCACGGACGAATCTTATAGGGGTTGTAGGAGAGCTATGGTCCCTTTAAATTTTATAAATTTTTTAAAAAATATATGTTAAAATTTGTTTAATTTTTTTTAATTTAATTTTGTAGATAGATTTTTAATTCTTTTATAAAATATGATATTTATGTTAATAAATAAGATAATATAAAATTAAATATAAGAAGAATAATAAATTTAATTGAGATATTTTTCTTGTTCTTTCTCATTATTTTTCAAGTTTCTCACATATTGTATTCATCTTTTACCCTTGCATATCTTCTTCTATTTTTGAAAAAAAAAAATTGAAAGTTAAATACAAATTCATTCTTTGTGCTCTCAATACTCATTCGTTCTCTTCCATTTTCTAAGATAAAAAGGTAACTCTATTGTCTATTGATAGTAAAATATTAGTTTGATACTTAGTATTTTTTTATCTCATGAGTTTTTTTATATTTATTTTATTAATATAGAAGGAAAAATTATGTCCTATGTGGTTTTTCATAATTTTTTAAATGTGACTTGATTATTATAGATTTTTTGTTTAGTTGTCACATCTCTCAATTTTCGATTAGATTTTGATAAATTATTTTTTAGTCTTAAGTTTTTTCAAATAAATATATTGATGAAGAATAAAATATTATATTCATTTTTTTAAGCATGATACTAAGTATCAATTATTGAATTAGATGAACCATTTCTTAAGATTTAAAAGAACTATAGGTGAGAAGTTTCATATTAATTCTTTGGAACTTATTCAAGGCAAATGTTCTCAAATATGGGAATATTCAATGAGTGAAAGAGATCAAATTAGAAAAGGTTATCTAAAATGAGTTTCATATCAAATACAACTTCAAAACTATCATGTTTCTAAAGAGAAATATACAAAGAGATATCAATAATAAATTATATAAACTTTTGTTATACTAGTGACAATGATTAAATATATAAATTTTGAGTATATTATTTTGGCCCATTTAAAATTTTTTATCAAGATCCGCTACTGTCCACATTCATTATTGTATAGTTTTATTTTTGGGAAGTTTCCTCTGTTTCATCACATTGGGTTTGGTTTGGTTCATGTTTCCTATTTCTTGTTTTTTTTTTTGGTAGTTTCCTTGTTTCATCAAAATAACTCCTCAAATTGTGTTATCGTTTATCCTATAATATTCAATTGTCTTTTGTTGTTTTTCTTATGATTGTGAATGGTAATAAATAATCCTTTTTTATTTACATTTAATGTATATGTGTAGATGAAAGCTATCTTAATATATCTTTATTTATACTATATGTTCCTGCAGAGAACAAATAAGATGAGTTAGGCACGAGTGTCACCTTACCATGTAGTCCGTTATCTCTTCAATTGGTCTCTTCCCGGTTGGTACATGTCAGCTTGAACCCAGGAGGGGTTACCTGCAGAAGAGTCTCTGAAGCTCAAGTAAGTCAAAGCTCTTAGAGAGTCAAACTAGTGATTAATGAATGCGTACCTCTAATTATTGGGGTACACGTGTATTTATAAAGCATTAATGATGTCTGATTACCTCATGGGTCGGGCCTTAACTTGGGCTCTGGCTTGGGCCATGAGTGGGCTTGGGCCCTAACCCAGGCCCTTAAGACCTATTGAATGCGGGGGCTTCTATTTTCACTAAGTTTATTGGAGTTGTCGGTCTGGGCTCTAATCTTATCGGGTCTGCTGGAGTAGCCGGCTTGGACCGATTACTTACCTTGACGACTTACATTGGTTATACAAGGTGTAAGTTATTCTTCTAGATATATAGGTTGAAATCAGTACAAGTTAGGCTAACTCAGCCTAGGCTGAATACTTGGCTGCCTTGATATATGCATTGTTTGCTTATTTGGTCGAGTTTGGCGAGGTGTGGTACACCAGTCCCCTAGCCTTGTCCGATACGAGGTGTCGGTCAAGGGTGACATGTGCTGGCATGCTAGCAGAACCGACTAGGTGTGATACACTAGTCCCCCAGCCTTTAAGTGTGGTGAACAATGTTAAGGCTAAAAAGTGGTAACCGTCAGAAGGTAGGTGAAGGGTTTGGCGTCGTCGTTTTTAAGTGTCATATCCTTCGCAATGATGTTGTCGATTGGTCTGGGGCATTATTTTGGCGGGAAGAGTTTTCGTCGTTTGGGATCGTGGACTATAAATATGGGTTTGAAAACAGGTGAGGGGTTACTTGTTTCATATGTGAGAGTTCTGAATTCAGAGATCTTGTGCGCGTCATACTGTCCGACTAGTTTCCAATTTCAACCGACATCTTCTCGTAAAAACGAAACCAGGTATGTCTAGTAGTGGTAGCGTGTCTACGTCTAGTAGTAGTGAAAGTACCGAGTCGGATAGAAGTAAGGATAGGAAACTTGGCGAAGAGGGTACGAGTTCTGGAGTTGTTACGAGCGGGATGCCAATGGAGGTTGTGAGGAAGGTTCGAGAGGATCCCCCCGAAGAGTTGGAGGAGAGCAACTGACCGGCAAAAGGCGGTTATGGGTGGGTTGTTGCTGACGTTCGTGACCAATCTTCTTTGTTCAGGTGGTCCCGTCTGTTGAACTCTTGGCTAAACTGCACACTCGTCATCTCCAAGGGTGTCAGTGGGGATATTGTTTCGCTAGAGCGGGTGAGTGCTATCGACCGGGTATGCCATGGGCAGGAGGGGGCTACCGAGAAGTTTTTCTACATGTATATGTGCCACTTTTCTCAGTTTCATGTGCGATTGCCTTTAGACGATTTTACCATGGGCGTATTGCGGGTGTTGAATGTGGCACCTACACAGCTACATCCAAATAGTTGGGCCTACTTGCAGGCTTTCCGCATTTTGTGCCAGTCTTTATACTTGGAGCCCACTCCCTATGCTTTCTTGTATTTTTACGACACCAGACCTCGGCGGCCGGCTACTTGGCTATCTTTAATTAGTCGCCCCAGCATCAGCAGACTGAATGCTTTCTCCCAGTCTTTCAAGCATTTCAAGGATGGGTACTTCAAGGTCGTCGTTAAAGAAGGAGGAAAAGCTTATTTTTTGAACACAAACGGAAGTGCCAAGTTCCCTTTTAGTTGGACAAACAATCCTTCTCGGTATAAGGACATGGGGATGGATGAATTGTCGGCTGGTGATAAGGAGGTTGTGGAGACCTTGTTGAAGTTTGTTGATAAGTTGCCCACTAAGGGCCTAGTTAGAGTTTATAATTCGGTGCACCCGATAATAGATATTGAAGGTATTTGTTTATTACTTGAGCTGTGTTAATAATACTAAGCGTTTTGATCCGAGTTGTGATGTATCATTGTAGGGCATATGGCGTAGTCTGGAAAGAAGAATTTGGTGCTTTTTCAGACGTTGAGGAAGGAAATGGCTGCTAAGGCCAAGGCGGCTGGGAAGATTGATGTTCCCAACTTACAAGAATCTGTGGTGGAGGTGCACGTGCACGGCGGAACGAAAAGGAAGGTTGAGCTTCCACCTCGACCCGGGAAGGGAAAAGATGTGAAGAAGGTAAGGGCGGCCCTGCTTGGAACAGGGTCGGCTAGCGGGGCGGGGTCGGCTAGTGGGGAGAAGGGGCCGGAAGCTGGGTTGATCGAGCTGCCGGAGATATCCGTGAGAAAGGATATTTCGATCACCCTCCCAGATACCATCGTAAATTCTATTGACAACATGGATGCAGAGCACATTATGAGAACAATGGTCGAATTTGGGAGCAAGGCTTTAGTTTTGAGCCAGCGTGTGGGGTCGCTTTATAGGAGGGAAGTGAAGGAGGGTGGCCGGGAAAAGGTGGAGGAGTTGTAGGGGAAGGTGGATAAGCTGGAGGAGGAAAAGGCTGCATTGGAGAAGGCAAAGGAAAGTTAGGAAGCGGAGAGGAAAAGGTTGGTGACATGGAGGGTTCGTTGCTTGGACTCTGAGGAAAAGTTGAATAAACGGATAGGGGAATTGGAAGAGGACTACGATGACTTGAAGGACAAGTATGATGGAGCTATTGGTGAGCTTGATGATTTGAAGAACAACATCATTTAGGAGCACATCAATGGTTTTGAGAAGGGATTGCGACAGGCGACCTTCTTTCATCAGGATGTGGACATCACGGATTCCAAGTTCGATGTGAATAAGGACGTTGTTCACGGAAAGTTGGTCAGGGAGGACGAGAGCAGTGCTGATGAGGAGGCGGAGGAGAAGGCGATAGAGGGGGAGAAAAGAGCGGACGATGTCGAGTAGGTGGCACCTGATGTAGCAGAATAGGATCTCAGTTTTAATTGATTCGAGAATATTATTTGAGCCTATGTCTGTAATATTTGGTACATTACGTTACATTGGTACATTCTTGCACTTATGTTTAAATGCAATTAAGGTTCTCTATGTTATTGTGTGTGTCGGTTTTTGATGATATGTGGTGTATGTGTGACGCAATCGATTGTATGTTAAGGGTGTTCGACCCAGGCCGCTTACTTGTGGTAAGGGTGGGGAACTTAAACGAATTAAGCACAAGTTAAGGGTGTTCGACCCATGCCGCTTACTTGTGATAAAGGTGGGGAGCTTAAACGAATTAAGCACAAGTTAAGGGTGTTCGACCCAGGCCGCTTACTTGTGATAAGGGTGGGGAACTTAAACGAATTAAGCACAAGTTAAAGGTGTTCGACCCAGGCCGCTTACTTATGATAAGGGTGGGGAACTTAAACGAATTAAGCATGAGATAAGGATGTTCGACCCAGGCCGCTTACTTGTGATAAGGGTGGGGAACTTAAACGAATTAAGCACAAGTTAAGGGTGTTTGACCCAGGCCGCTTACTTGTGGTAAGGGTGGGGAACTTAAACGAATTAAGCACAAGTTAAGGGTGTTCGACCCAGGCCGCTTACTTGTGATAAGGGTGGGGAACTTAAACGAATTAAGCATGAGATAAAGATGTTTGACCCAGGCCGCTTACTTGTGATAAGGGTGGGGAACTTAAACGAATTAAGCACAAGTTAAGGGTGTTCGACCCAGGCCGCTTACTTGTGGTAAGGGTGGGGAACTTAA
>Ga0214543_1003355_pt1 | contig 31107 bp, 18 predicted proteins | sample CNSS2metaG_FD_160094 | JGI IMG/M metagenome (GOLD analysis project Ga0214543, IMG submission 160094) | Root nodule microbial communities from cowpea collected in UCLA plant growth center, Los Angeles, California, USA - CNSS2 | ecosystem: Host-associated > Plants > Roots > Nodule | place: USA... | reverse complement strand
AAGTTAAAAAAGAAGTCGCAGAAGCATGTGATAAAAACGTGAAATTGGGGAAAGGTGACGCAGGAGAGACGAACTGGTGGAGGATTCTTCGCGAAGTGGTGGAGAAATTGAAGGCGACTTTCGAACACTGAAGTGGAAACTTGAGAGCGACTTGCGGGCCATTGATAACAAAAGATTGGTATTGTGTTTTTCTCTGATTTAGTGATTAGGGTTTTGATGTTAGGGTTGATTTTTGTGAAGTTGGGGATATTGGAGAACAGGTTGTTGTTGAGTGCGAGGATGGAGTGGCTAATGAAGATGTTTGTGTTGGGGATGGTGAAGAAGAGTTGGCTGATATGGAGAATGGTGTGGGTAATGAAGAAGTTTGTGTTGAGGATGGTGAGGAGGCCTTGACTGATAAGGTGAATACAAAAGTAATTGCACTATTTAAATACATCATTGCCACCACTCCGCTGCTTACAAAATAAAAACAAAAACACACAAAACGAGAGGAAGAACAAACTGAATTAGGGCACAACAAACTGTCCGGATATTGATGAAGAAGAAACTGGATTAGGGCAGAACATAGGAGAGGAAGAAGATAATGAAAAATGAGGGCCAATCTTCTTTAAATATAAATACCATGTGGAATAATGTACAATTATAATTTCAACCAGTCATCTGTTATTATTTGACACATATCCTTTCTGCACTGCCACCTCACCACTTCCTAAACGCCGTTTGGGAACATTTAACGGTATGGACTCAATTGGTGCACTTAAACTAATTTGAGTACGCAATTGACACTTTTTTTAAACCGGGTACCAATTAGAAACTCCAACACCAAACTGGGTACTATACGACTAATTATACCTAATTTTAAACTGCTGAAATTGGGATATTATATTTATGATATCAATCTCAATGCCTTACTAGAACAAGATCTATTTTTTTTAACCTTTATGTTAATTGGCTTGTAGTGTATTTCTGGACTAAAGAATTAAGACTTTATAAACCACTCATTCCAAAGTCTCCTACGATGATACCAAAATTAAGTGTGTATTTGTTTCGGGTGTGTGAGGAATGGATTTATGAGTTTCGATTACACTTGTTTCAGTGGATTTGGATTTGCAAGGATTTAGAGGCGAGGAATTGTGAAGGTGAAGGTAGGAAGCATTTGTGCATGAACAAGAGATGTGGGAGGATGTCCTATTCATGGACACCTCAAAGACCAAAATAACATGCCTTTAATTTGAAATGAGGTTATGAATTGCACAACACACGTACCTGAGGACTCTTTGCGTGCATGAATTGTGAGATTCCCTACATAAACTGTGGAGATTCAACATGAACAGTGGAGATTCATCTGCTTCGCTTACGCCTTCATCTGTGTTTTTGACCATTGTGGAGAGATGGGTAGCTCGTTTATTAAAACGCCATCAATGTGAAGGTTGGATGCATTTATTTGGCACACAAAAGACTGATATTTGAGTTGAAAGCTAAAGTTCGTAAAGGAAAAGTCCTAGAGGACAGTGCTCTTGAGGTGAGAAATTTTGCATCTTGCAGTGTTGAAATCATTTACAATTTTTCTCTTCAAATTCCTTCATCTATCCCTTGAAACAAATAACACTGCAATCACCTCTCTGTCTTCTCAAATTCATCCTCTCATTCACCTTCAAATCCTCTCTCTAAAGGGTTTTTTCTTTCTACACCTCTATTGTAACTAACTCCACACCGTAATAACATAAAAAGATTAAAATATTTCCCTTGGATCGTATCACCATTGTGTCATTGCTATCATGGTTGTCACTGTTACATCAACCCTGAATAAGAGGAAAAAAGAGAGAATGCATTGCAGAAAAAAATTCATTTTGAAAACTCGTTCCAAAATGCATTTTATGTATTTTAAAAACTTTAATATATATCACATATGTTTCCGTTTTGAAAAATTTATTCCTAACATTCTGTTTCGAAAAACTTATTTCAGAAATTCTTTTCTGAAAATCTTATTCTAAAAATCACGTTTCAAAAACTTTAAAATATTTATTTGAAAAATTTCTATAATAGATAATTCAGAAGTCACTTTCGTAAAAGGCAATAATTATTATAAAAATTATAAAATAAAAGTTAGTATACAACAGGAAATAGTCATTGTTACTTAAATTCGCAACAACAATTTTAAATAATAATGTAAATACTCAATCAAGCTAGGTCATTTCAACCATATCATACAATCGGTTCATAAAATAAATGTATAAATCCCAGTTGAAATTATAAACTGCTGCTATCATCTTCTTCACACTGCTCCACGACACAATAATAATAATAATAATAATGCATATTAAAAGAAAATCATGGTGTGAATCTACACAACGAAGAAATCAAGAAATACTAAACGCCACGACCTAAATTCGAGAATGTAAATTTTATATTTTTACATATGAAGGGAAGGGGCAAAACCTATTCCAAATTAATAATGGATTTTCATGGGTATGGAATTGCATGTTGATTTGTAGAATAATATATATATAAAAATATATACCCTGATTTTAGAGAGTGTGTATGTTCCATTTTTCAACCCTTGAAACGAACTACAATGCAGGAAATATCATCCTTACTGTCTCTGTTCAATGCCTCAGTGGCTAGTTGTTTCGCTGCTTTTTGTGGATCCTTTATTCTTCTTGCAATATCAACAGCTTCTTGATTTCCCATTACCTGGAATAAGTGCAAATTTTAAGTACATGGAATAATTATTTGCCAAAACAATGTCTTTTTTCCTTTCCCCAATTCCCTGATGCATCATTTTTCTATTGTCTTATACTTCTATGTTAGCAATTCCTAGAAAACAAAATGTATAATGTAAAAGCTTTACGCATAAATTACCTACAAGAGAATTTTATTTTAATGTTTGTTAAAAATATAAGTAACTTAAACTTTACAACACTCATCCCAAGTTCCCAACCACTGAACCTGCTGAAAATGCTAATGGAACTTTCATGTATGGCATAAAAAAAGCAGTTGCAAGTATTAGCAGCAAACACTTTTTAGTGATTCTTCATATATTTGACTCAATAATAGTGCTTTATGGAAGTGTATGTTATTAGTCTTTCAATGTATTTTGAAGACTCAGCAAATAAATAACACAAAAAACTCGGCAAAGAATCTAGACTGAATATTGATAGCGGTAATGAAATAAAATCCTAGATGCAGTGCCAATGGTGCACTTGTCTACATATAGGATGCCACTATTAGCAATTGCAATAATGTTGTTAGTCAGAAATTGGGACAAACTTTTGGATCTGGGAAAAGTTGAAATAAAAATGAATTAAATTGTTGGAGAACAGAGGCAAAAGAAATAAAAAATTCAAGGTGAGTTAAGGAATGGAAAATGCAGTTTTGCCTTAGTGGAAAAATAGAGAAAATGAGAATAACATCAACCTTCCATAGACCATCACTAGCAAGTATCAAAAGTTCAACATCTGGGGTGATATCAGCGTACTGAATGTCAGGATCAGATCGCAAGTGTGTTTTGAGGTTTTTGTCTCCGAAGGCTCGAGAAACTGCTAGCTGCCCATTCACTCTTGCAACATCACCTGATATAACCACAAAAAAGAAGAAAATTAGAAAGTAGAAAGCATTCAACAAAAAGGAATCCTAGTATTTTCAATCATATATATGGTTCCGTTGATCAATTGAATTTGGGGTAAAATTTGACAAAGTTATACTAAACGATATCATATAGAATGCAAACTTTATTACTACTTGTTATCTTAACTTTTGAATGTAATTAAATGATTCTTAATTCATTTCAAAAGTATAACATTGTTTTTTTTTCTTTTCAAATTAGTGTTACAGATCTAATTTATTTGATAAACTTTTAATTTGCAGTAACTGTGATGATGGTGATAAAGTTATCCAATAAAATATTATTCATGTAATTTGCACTTTACAGTGATGTTAAATCATTCCTCCTCATATGGTTTCTCCTCAGTGTGTAATACTTATCCTAAAGTGTAGGAAACTATGGTTAATAGAGAGTACTAGTTTTCATATGGTTTCACTCTTTCAAACAAACTTGAGAAAATTGTTCTCATAACAAGTTTTTTTAACAAATTTCAGAAACCCTATCAATTATAAGTTGTTGGAGATCCTAAATCAACTAAAGATATGTTTAAATTATAGTATATAAGTGGGTATAAGTGTCACCTTACAAACTGATTTTGTAAAGCAAGTTTAGATTTAAAATCCGTTTTCTAAGATGGTATTAAAGCATGATTTCGATGACCGGTGGCTTATGGGCCACCACACTTATGCTGCACATCTCTATTCTACAATTATAAGTTTTATGAAAAAACTTGAGGAACTCATTCCCAAATAGCATAAACCTGAGTATCCCACTCAAAAATTTCAATAGAAGGAATGATAAAGACTATCTCACTCACATGTGACTCTCACATCTCTTCTATTAAATTTTCCTCACTTCACACAATCTTCCTCTTAATATTGTTCTCTCTTTCCAGTATCTCCCATTTACATTGGTGGTAAATGACTTCATTTAAAAATGTGATTTAGTAAACTTAAATTATCCCACCTCTCCTCCTAACCACTCATAATGATGGTGGAATCCATCAAGAGTGAACTTATATTGGTATTAACCTGCATTGGAGATCCCACACCGACTAAAGATAAGATTAAATTATAGTATATAAGTAGGTACAAACCTCACCTTATAAGCCAATTTTGTAGGGTTGAAATAGGTTCAAAATTCACTTCTTAACATGGTATCAAAGACATGTTAGAATCTATCATAGCAAACTTTGTTACTTGCTATTATCCTGCTATCAAACCACTCATAGATATCTAATCCCACACTTGAGATGTATATGCTTCGACGTGAAGATAGTGTGTTAGAAATTCTACATCGACTAGAGATAAGACCAAATTACATTATATGAGTGGGTGCAATCCTCACCTTACAAGCCGATTTTGTGGGGTTGAGTTAGGTTTAAAGCCCACTTCTAACATGGTATCAGAACCAAGTTAGAGCCTATCCTACCGAGCTTTCTTGGACAATCTGTTCCACCCGATATCAGGCCGCAGACCACCCACTAATTTCTTGTCCCACGCACGAGATGAATATACCTCAGCGTGAGAGGGTGTGTTGGAAGTCCCACACCGACTAGAGATAAGGCCAATTCACAATATATATGTGGGTGCAATCCTCACTTTACAAGCCGATTTTGTGGGGTTGAGTTAGGCTTAAAGTCCACTTCTAACAAACTTCACCTAACAAGTCAATTTTGTAAGGTTGAGTTAGGCTTAAAGTCCACTTCTTAACACCACCTACTTGTATTTGTTCAAAAATTTAAATTGTTCTCCCAACAAAAAATACATAAATAGAGACATTAGGCTGCATTCTTTCTTCTACGTATGCATTACAATCCACACACCGGGGTTGGAAATAAATCAATCTTGATTCAGCGGACTCAAAACTCCGTTTGAGTTTCTATGAACCTTTTCTTTCAAAATTCAAGCTTGTGAATGACTCAACAACTTGTTAGCTAGATTCTATTTGAAATTCTGAACATTTTACGTATTATTTCATAGAAAATAGATTAATATGAAATTAACTAAAACTTAAATATATATATATATATATATATATATATATATATATATTACAAACTAATCTTAATTTATAACTTAATCTCATAAATTCAGTTTGTAAAGTAAAGATTGCCTATTAAATATAAGTTTTATCAAGTCATAATTCTAGTTGATACAAGACTAAATCTCCAACTTTTTAAGCCTAGAATTTGGACAACTCCCAAAATGGTCGTAACTAAGGCAGGTTATGAGTGTCCACTGTTAAGGTAACTTTCCAACAAGACAAAACCCTGATTGGACCGTATCACATTATTTGATCAAGGGTTTAAGGTGAGTATAGAGCTTGGCCATAGCTGCTTGTGATATTATTTGGATAAAACAATAACTACAAAAATCAAAATTCAGGAACATTCAATAAATGAAGTTGTGTTGTGATAAGCAAGCAGCTCTGCACATGGCATCTAACTCACTTTTCCAAGAAGGACTAAACATATACATATAAATAAATTGTCATTAAGTCGAGAAAATTATCTCTCAAAATAAATATCACTGCTGAATAAATTACAGAAATCTATCTTGAATTTATTCTCAAGTGTAGTGAAGTTAGCAACTTAACAAGTATTAGCCACAACCATCTGATAATCATTCTACTTTACAGATATCTCATAAGATCCAGTCATCCTAAAAATTGGAATGGTAGCCATACATAAAGCAATATGGATAATATCTTACATTTAAATTCAGGTTACTTACAATGACTGCAGCTTACTTTGATTTAGTTTAACCTATCCTTCACTTGTTTTAAACTTTCATAATTTCCTTCAACCCATCATTTACTTTTCTAATGAGTAAAATCATGCATATAGAACAGTCAAACCTCTCTCTTGCACACGCACACACACACATACAGATATAGTCTCCATCTCTGTCAGTTAAATGTTGTAATTTGAAAATGAAAATTAGATTGAGACTTTTAAAATCTCATTTTATAGGAAAAAAATCAGCATTGAACACCAAAGGCAAAAGCTCATAGAACTTGGAGAGGGTTAATTGATGAACCTGGCATGTTTGAGACAAAGCCACCTCTTGTCTCAATGCTGCCCCTCTCAGTATTGGGCTCATGATCAGTTGTCATCTGTGCAGCCTCCCCTCCCCTTGACACAACAGCTCGTGAATCCCCTACATTGGCTACCCATAGTTTTTGATTATTTATGAGAATTGCAGTCACTGCAGTTGATCCTCCTCGTCCCAAATCTGGACTATGAGAAAGAATTTCCTGATCTGTTGTTACATAGGCATTAGAAATGGACATGAATGGATCATTCCAGAAGTCCTCCTGGATAAAGAATCACAAATTCACAATCATAAATATATTTAAGATAGTAAGAAAAAGTATAATAAGCCAAATTTACCAGTACTTGACCTTTCAAATTTATCTTGCTAGGACAGAGATCTTACCAACCTCTTCAACACTTTAAAACTAAAATGACTTATCATTTCATATGGTTGATAGCATTACAGTGATTGACAAAAAGTATAGGAACTTGAGAAAAAGAAAATCAGTATACAATAAGCAATATAAAATAGAAATGAAGAAAAACCCTTTTCCAGATAAATCAGATGAAATTAATGTAATAAATGCATAACAGCTCTTTAGTTTGATTCAACAACTCACTTCCTTCAAGATATTAGGAAACAGATGCTTCTGTAAATAGGCCGGTACACTGTCTCCCAGGTGTCCGTCATATATAGCAAAAAGGCCAAGCTCTCGCCCATTGAACTGGACAAATTTTGCCACATGGTAGTCCTCCATGGGATGGTTTGCTTTCCCTTTGACTAGGCTATAGCCATATTTGACTGAGGACTGACTGCTCTTGCCCTTGCCAGAGTTAGAAGAAGATCGTCCTCCAACCACCTTAAGATAGAGAAATTGAAATGCAACAACAGAAGAGTTTATAGATTTTGTTTAACATATTTCAATAATGTATATTAACGGAAATGAAAGAAAAACTTTGAATCTGTGATTACCAAACGGGAATATTAACAATGTCAGAAACAAAATGAAGAAACATACTAACAATGATCTCATATTTCCATCTAGTTATGGTGTTTTGTATTTAATCAATGCCCTGATGCTGCAAGAAATCCATCATTGGCATGGTACCAAAATATTAACTATCAGCGGAACTAAAAATATATAAGCCACCACAAGTAAATAAGAAAGGCATTAGAAAAGTAGACCAAAACACACTGATGATGAGCACAATAGACCATTTCTGCTGTTAATCATAGCCAAAATAGCCATTTGAAATTAAAGACGTTTGACAACACAAATGCCAATTCAATCTTTACAGAGCTACCTATACACTGAGAAACTTCTCTTTCCAACCTGTTTCAGCATCAACATTTCTGATCCAGAAAAAGATTGATCATGATTTGTGAATTATTCATCCCAAAGTCAACCATATTCTCTCTCATGATGCAAGTAACACTTCTGCCCACTCTGGCACCAATATTTTCAGGCAGTGAAGGAAGAAGCCAGGGACCAACCCTCTTTGAGCCTCATGGCATGTCCTTCAAATCTACTAAAATTATTTTTTCCAAAAGAAAAACCCATAAAGGACTATTTCTTCCTTCAAACAGATAGTCAACACAAGCTGCTCAAGTTTACCTATTGCTGTTTGTCTTCACACTCTTGAGTAGCCTTCTGTCAGTATATGCCAACTTATTTTCAAATTAACAGGTAGCCATTGTAAGCAAACATAAAGTCATTTTTAGGCTTTCACTTAATAGCTTAAGCTTTTAAGAGAGTTAGTTAGTTGACATGGCACCATCTCTGATCTGATGATCTGATTCCATCGCTGTATCTGCTACCAAGTTTGAAATATCAGAAACTTCCATTGTCTGATATCATTTGTATCCTAATGGTTGCTCCCGCCCATCTTAGACTTGTTTGGGTCTTATTCCTGCATTAGTGTTGTATTTTTACGATTGTTTAGCTTACCTCTCTTTTTCATCGAATTAACTCCTTACATGGGTTTATCTGCTTTTGCCTTCTTTGGCCCATGCATCATGCCAACCATCCACTTCTCTTCTGAACATTATTCAAAAATCATTTTGCAGTACCTCTGTGAGAATGCTTAGAAATTTCCAATCATAAGGAAAGGAGTTCTTCCAACCAGGGGTCAGATTGAATTTCCAAGGTTTGTATTCAATGCCAGTTAAGAAAGTGAAGATCATCAGAGGTGAAGAATGGATCACCAAGGCAGAAACATAATTTGAAGTGCCAAGAAGTGAAGATTATATAGCCTAAGTAAGGAAGGATCAACAATCCATTGGTTTAATCTTGAGAGAAACATAACAGAAGATGATCTCATATGGAATTAGTGCTTCTATGACCAAGGGTTCATGAGTTTTTGTGCAACCTTTACGGTATATACAACAAAACCATATGATTGCAGGTACATGAATCAAACAATACGAATGTCTACTGTTTAAAACCAAATTATGAGAAAGAGCGTTTACATTATAGGCTTTTTCAATATTTTCTCTTGGGAGTTTTCCTTGATCAACCACTACCCTGTTATTGATCTATCCTCCATCTAATCAATTCTTTCAACAGGGAATTTAATTTTTCTCTTCCACGTATGGACAAACAATGTCAAGCAAGATTATGTCAAATGTTCCTCGATAGGTGGTATTCCTATATAAATATCCATTATTACCTATTTTATCTAGTAAGTACATTCATCTACCAAAATATTCTATTTCCGCAAAAACTTGTGCTCTAGCTGGATGGCACTTCACCACCCAGCATACAATACTGTTGAAAGTATCACATTGACTACTGATATAACCAAATTAAAGTATATAAATGGAAGATACTTCGTACATAGCAAACTGGTTTTGTTGATTGAGTTAGACTAAAATTCAAATTCTAAGATCAGAGTTCATCTGGTCAACTCACTTGCTATTATGACATATTATTAAACAACCCGCAGATGTTCAATTCTACAAACTTCAAACTTGAAATATCCCATTATCGTAGAGGGAAGTGAGATGGAGAACCTACATCAATTAATTAAAGAAAAAACTCTCACCTCACAAGTAAGTTTCTTAGTGTTGAATTAGACCCAAACCAAATTTCTAAGACGTACCATATAACACAGTTGGTCTTGTAGTTATTTAGTCAATCTCCCTTTAAGCCCGATGAGCTCCATTGTTCACAAATACCAGTCTCATTTATCAATTCCATCCATTCAATCCAAAGTCCATGATTTACATCTTTTTCTCAGTCACTTTGCAATAAATAGAAGATACTAAAACCACAGCCTTTTACCCTAGTATGATTGCCAATTTTCACATCCAAGCCAACGCTAGCACATGTCCTTCCGAATCTGCATTCCATATACTCTTCCTTTAACTTAATCGGAAACCATGTGATTCCAAAGGTTCTTTCCACAGTTTTAATTTTCTTTGTTAACTCTCACTTGGACAACATTTCAGAAGGCAAGCATTGAGTGACCAGCTCCTAGATATACTTATTAATTACATCCTAAAACAAGGTAAGAAAATTCTTGTAGTGCAATCCTATTATAGGAAAATTCTCCATGGCCCCACTGTTCTTTATGATTAAATGTCAGTATGAGATAAAGCATGCTCATTCATTCTGTAGTCTTCAAGTCAAAAACATTCTTGCACGGACGAGCTTGTTAGAGATATGAAAAAAACATAGTTACGTCTCTATCAAAAGCTTATGCTTTCAGAAAGCTGGTTATTGACAACTGTTTAAACAGAAATAATCAATTCACAGAACCTTTTTCATCAAGATTAAGAAAATAAAATTTGGAAAAGTCCCAAGTCCATTCATTAGCACAGCACCAGAGCTTAACTCTGAACTCTCAATCAGTCATTCACCACATGACATCCTCACATCCTCGTATGGAGATTGATTATGTCCAAAGGAAAAAGAAAAAATAGTACAAAGGGACAGAATTTCTCACCTGGCTGACAGAGCTGAAGCAACAAAGACTGTCCATATAATCCAGCCCCACCTCAACCTTTCCGTCTATCAGTCAACATCTAACTCTTATCACAAAAACTGCAAAAAAAAAAAAAAACCTCAACGTGAGTGAAAGTCCAAAACTAAAAAAATTCCAAAAGAAGGTCGACCAATAAAGCAAACAATTCAATCATCCCAGAAAAGAAAAACAAAAAGAAAAGGATAAAAAAAAAGGAAAATTCCCAACACCCAGATAATGAATTGGTAATCCAAAAACTCCCTTACCGATCCAAAAATCAAAACTTTTCCCTGGAAAAAGATCTGGAAGGCAATTGGGTCGTCTCTAGTTAATTGTTAAAGGAAGGAGCGAGCGAGAGAGAGAGAGAGAGAGAGAGAAATTAAAGGGAAGAAGGAGAAGAAGAAGTGAAATTTTATTGATTGATATTATAAGAATAGGGGATGGTTGGAAGAGGAGTAGACTTAGATAACCGTCTAGTATTGGTTTTGTTGAGAAAGTCTTTGCGCAGTTTTGTTAGCAACAACGGAATGAGAATGGGGGCCAAAAGGCATAGGTTGCCCTTATTGACTTTTGCAGTTTCTCTGTGCCTTGTTTTATTGCTGACACTGTTTCTTTGTTTGTTTCTTTCTATGATTTATTACAGCTGTTTTTGTTTCGAGGATTCACTTCACTTCACAATAATAACGTGATTACATTACATTACATAGTTCCTTCCTTCCTACAAACCCAACATCGAACCAGCTTGTTGTATTGTTTTGTATTCTACTGCATTGCCATTCATTGGTTGAGTTTCTCACCCATCTGTGGGGTCCACTCCAAGGTCGGCCAAATTTTCAACCTTCCATCTTCTCTTTCTTGCTTCCTCACTCTTCTCCCCAAAAGGGTCAAAAGGAAAAACAAACCAAATTACAATACCATTGTACAATACTCCTTTGTGTACTCAAGTGCTGTAAAATTATTACTACAAAGACTTGGATTCTGTACAGCAACCAAAAGCTTCTATTTTTCTGAAGATTAATAATATGGTAGATGGACCACAATATTTGGAATTCTTTTATTTTAGGTTTTTTTTTATGGGAGAAATAGGAAAGATTCGATATTACTTTTCATATTTGTCCCACTTGCTATCAGGTGAATTATATATTTCAAATTTCTACTCATATATTTTAAATTATTTATTTTTTATTTATGTGAAACAAGGAAGTTTAAATTTTTAACATTTTCAGTATTTTCTATGAGTTTAATTTTCATGTATTATTAGTTTAAAAGGCATCCTATTTTAAAATAATTACTAATAAATTATATATTTTTCAAGTATACACTTCGATAAAATATAATATTATCATCATATTTAAATTGAATTTGGGTGTTGACCAGAATTGACACATCCATTGTTAAAGTAGACTTTAACAAAGAAAGCCATACTAGAATGTAGAATGGTTTTATACTATCACCTGTATGCGATAACTATATTGATTTTTAATAACTATCGTGTAATTAGGACAATGTAAAATTGTTCAACAGGACTATTAAACATAAAATGTTTATACATTGTTAATTAATCAGAAATCAATTTAAAATAGCTTTTAATTAATTATCATAAAAGTTAATAACTTATTTTAGATATGAAAATGAATGAAAGTATGAAATGGTTTACTGTACAAATACATTTTAAAAAAATCCATGATATAAAATGGATTTAGTTAGAGATAACAGTGCATACCGATCCATTCCGTTTTGGTCGTGCCCTGCATTTGGTCCACAAAAAATGGGTTGTGTTAGCCTGTCCTACATAAGAAATATGAATTAGTCTCTTTGGCATGCACTTGCATAACGTTTGGTCAGTTAGTTTGTAAGCTTGCCCACGATCCACATAACAATTTTATAAACTTTATTTTTATTTATTTAAATTAGTATAAATAATATATTCTATTGGTCCATTTCTTAAAACAAGTTATATTAATAATTTTTAAGTACAAGCCTATTGAAAATATAAATGACTTTGTTGTACTAAACGCAAACAAGGGAGCTACTTTGGGGTGAACTAGAGAAGGAATGTGAATGAGCAAGTTTCATAGAAGAAACACACACGACGTGTTGTGTTGGTGCGGTTGAATTTTAGGAATTTAAGTCAATGGGGACGTCATTTGTCTACGCGGATTGCGGGTTATGCGAGACGGACCTAAGTGGGCCAATGAACTAAAATACTCAGTCTACCTTGCACTTTATTTAATGGGCTTGTGGACTGACCCACATGATCCAGCCCACATTATCATACCTAAATTTAGCATATAATTTTAATTTATTATTAAACTCAAAACTAAAACATTATTTAACAAGTCTAATTTCCAAATCTTCTAATGATATATATATATATATATATATATATATATATATATATATATATATATATATATATATATATATATGGAAAATGACACATTGACTACTCTTTCTCTTACCACTTTCATACTACTTGACGTGGCATTCTAGGTGAAATATTTTTTTGAATTTTGCTTTTCTATTTTTCAGCATGGGTGGGGTATTATTTCACCTGTTTTCTCAAACTTGGGGTAATAAATCAATTTGAAATTCAATTCAAATTGAATTGTAAATTACATTACTACCCTAGGTTTGAGAGAATAAGGGAGACAATACACCACTCATATACTATGCTTTTCTTCCGCCATTAGTTCGTGTCTCAATCTCAATCTCTAATATTTTATTCAGCTTTTTTTTTTCTACCATTGTTATTTCTAGCAATTAGGTTTGAAATGGGTGTTGGTATTTCTTCTACCCATTTCGCTTTTACTTTGTTGGACAATTTTTTGGGGTTTCCTCAACCTAGTTAGGTTTTATGGAATCTTTAAAGTAGTTGATTTATTGGTTTTGCACTTAGATGAGAAATGCATCTTCAAGTCACCCATCCAAAACCTTGGCACAGACTTAAAACCCATGTCTTCAAGAAACAAATTTTGGATGGAAACTACCATGGAGACTTTGCATTTATGAAAAAAACCCAATATGCTTGGACATCATAGTGTTATTAGCTAATTAAGAATAATTAGCTATTTAAAAATTCTCTCCTCCCACACTTCATTCTTCACCTAGAGCGATTGTGAGAGGCCCTTAAAGGCTACTTAAGGTGTTGGAAAGCTCTCATTTTTCCTCCTTAGGCTTTAATCTTCATCAATGGTGATTTTGCCCCCTTTTGGGTTGAGAAGGAAGATGGGTCACGAATTGGAGATGAAAATGTTAAGAAGAAAATTGGAGAATGGAGTAGAGGCAAAGAACCTTGGGGAATGGTGTGAATCTCTCTATGGTTTCAATTTCTTTCTTATCTATTCAATTTGTATGACGTAGGTTCTCTATTCGGGAGAGCAAAACCCATTATTGAGATTAGATGTAATAAATTGATTTATTGTGTACTATGTGATGTTAATACATATGCTTCCATTTCTATGTTAGTATTTGATTTCTATGTTTAATGCTTTCTTTGGTTTGACTATCCATAACTTGGTATATGGTTCATTAGGTGTTGGAAAATGTCTTCTGAACCTAGAATTGAAATTAAGTGCCTAATGGAGCTTGTATCTAGGGATAGAACATGATTCATTAGTAATCTTAAAAATCTTGAACTAAAAGCATGGTTGCTTGTTGAAGATTCAAGGAATTGGAACTTCATGAGTCATCATAGGCTCAACATCACTAGGAATAGGATTTGATTATTCTTGTGAGTTGATTTTAACATAGAATTAGAATTGATATATTTGTGAATGCATAACAATGAAGTGGATGAAATCTAATCTTGACAATTGTAAATATTCTATGTTAATTTTTTGTTGCACACCAACTATTTGATAAAATACCAGAAAAGGGTTTCTTAGTATTTGTTTTGTGAACTGTGTTGTCTAATTGAGTTATGAATTGCAAGAGTTGTCATGTGTTGCACAAGTTTATGTGAAAAGAATAATATTTATTATTTGTTACGTGCAACCGGTGCACTTGTCGTTTTTATGCTAACAATAAGCTATGATTTTCACGAGAGTTGTAGCCAATACCCCTTGAATAGGGTTAAAATGTGAAATTTTTACTTGCTCGCAAAAGGTCCTATTGCATTTTGTTGTTGCAGAAGTCGTTATTCTCCTCCTTCACCAACGCAAACCTCACTTTTTCTTCCATAATGTCTTTCACTGATGTTTGTTTCTCTTTTCTCTCTTGTTCTTTTTTGTTGTGGTTCGTCCATAACTCGAACATAATGATGTGTTTTGGTGCAGCCATTAAAGTTCAGGTACGTTATAGTATTGCCATTGTAATCGTGACAAGTTTTGGACCTTCCAAAATGCATTATATTCTCTCGTTGTTGCATTCCTACCATTGTTGCGATTTTGAGCTTCTGAGTCTACGTTAAACGCTTTCATGTTGCTTTCTTGTGGCTATTGGTTTTAAAATTTTTATATAATTTTTTGTTTTTATTATTTGAAATTTTTTTTTAACATGTTTAATAACTCTATTGCTTCCTATTTTTCTCCAAAAATGTCAAGTTGGTCCTTCAATTTTTTTTAATCTCAATTTGGTCATGATTTTTTAAAAATTAATGCAATTTAGTCCTTTTAGTTAAATTTCTTGAATTTCATGAATTTTTGCTAACTATATTTTGTATTGATCTTTATGTGTATATTTAATTGTGGTTGATAACCACTTTCATTTTGTATAACCTGAAAACCAATGTAAAATGATAACAAAAAATTTGTGAAATTTAATAAATGTTGTTTAAAATTTATATGTATCAATGAACTAACAAAAAAGTGAATCTTCTCGATTGTAATAGGGTTACACCTTGAATATAAAAGTGATGTGATCATTCATTTAGAGTGTACTAATATTGTTCATACAATTTTAGTAAATATACATATTGATCGAGATTGGATTAATTCATCACACATCAATGTTAAGTATGAGAGAGAAGAAGAAAATTTTATACAATTTGCGCAAGATAATGAGTGTAGAAATGGCGATAAAGTCAAAATTAGATGTCATTGTGTCAACTGTTTGAATGAGAGAAAATTGTATGCAACCAAAATTAGGAAACACCTTCTCTATGATGGTTTCCTTCAAAGTTATACAATTTGGGCATGACAGGCAAATTAATAGACTTCCCAACTGTCTCCCAAACTGCAGATGTTGTCGATTTCACCATGGAAGAGCGATTGGAGGAAGACTAATCAGAGGATATGATTCACGATGTTGGTGCAAAAGCTTTTGTCTAGCATATGTGTACGAGATGGTGTCTACTTAGGCGGAAACTTCATTGTATGTCGGCCTAACTAAGTTCATACGATTGTAAACGATGTTAAAGCTAATGAATTGAAGGCGACCCATGGGTGGACCAATAAGAGTTTTACAAAATAGCTCGTTTTGTTGAATGAAATGTTGCAGATGGAAATACACTATCTACTCATAATTATAAGGCGAAGAAAATTCGTTTTCTGATGGGAATGAAGTATAAAAAGATACATGCATGTTGATTACATATTATACATGAAATAATTTGAAGGATTGAAATAATGTTCAAAGGGTGGGTTATCATAGTACAAGCAGAAAGACAACTATCAAAATTGTCAAGAGATAAAAAAGGATGCCCCTATGAAAGTGGTTTGATACCTTCTAATCATACCCAAACTTAAGTGTTTGTTTGTGAACCTAAAAGACGCTAAAAATCTTAGATGACATGCATATGAGAGAAGATGTGACAAAGTGCTTTGTCATTCAACTGATTCAATGCAATAGAAAAATATTAATTAGGAATTCTCTTAAACCAGTCAAAAATGTAGGAATCTAGGCTTAATTTAGCTATAGATGGAATGAATTCATTTTGTAATTCTCTTAAACCAGTCAAAAACTTTATATTATTTATTTACAACTTATCTCTTGGGTTGTACATAAAGAGAAAGTACATGACGTTGTCTATGATGAAATGTGGTCCTAGACAACATGGAAATGACATAGGTGTTTGTCTAGGTCCACTATTTAAATATTTGAAGTTGTTGTGGGTTGATGGGGTTGAAACATTTGATGCTTTTACTTCTAAAGTTTTCATGATGCATGCATTATTATTTGTACCATTAATGACTTCTCAGCTTACGACAATTTGTTAGGGTACAATGTTAAGGGTAACATGTCTTATATGTGAGGAAAACATTGTAGCTCATCAATTGAAACATGGAATGAAAACAATGTATCTTCGTCATTAGATATTTTTTACAATTTAATCATCCTTACCGGAGGTTAAAAAATAATTTAATGGACATCCAAAGAATGATGATGCACCAATGACATTGACTACCTTCAAATTTATAAAAAAGTTAATAAAGTACATCGTGTCTTTGGGAAGACGTCAAAGAAGTCACCCGTGAAAAGGCCTTGCAAGAAAAAATCAATATTTATTTATCTTCCATATTGGTTGAAGTTAAAGGTTAAATACTGCATAAATGTTATGTATGTAAATAAGAATGTGTGTGATAGCTTGATTGATACATTTCTTAACATTTAAGGAAAGACAAAAGATAGGTTAAATTTTCGCTTGAATTTACTTGAAATGAAGATCAAAGAAGACTTGACACTAAGGTAGGTTGGTAAGCATACTTTTTTGTCCCCTGCATGATACACTATGTCTAAAGAGAAGATAAGTTTTTGATAATGTCCAAAGAGTGTCAAGGTACCACAAGGATAGTCTTTAAATATTAATAACTTAGTTTCGTTGCAGGACTTGAAACATGTTGGACTGAAGTCTCACGATTGCCACATCTTAATGCAACAATTGTTACTTGGGGCTATTCATAAATTTTTACCCAAAAACGTTAAAAAAAACTAGAACTAATTTGTGTTCATTCTTCTCTTTAATTTGTATTAAAGTTGTTGATCATTTAAAGCTAGATGAACTTCAAGGTGAGATTGTTATTGTCTTGTGTCAATTAGAGATGTTTCTCCCTCCATCTTTTCATGATATCATGGTATATTTACTTTTTCATTTGATAAAAGAAATTTAGTTTTGTGGACCGGTATACTTAAGATAGATGTATCATATTGAGCGTTATATGAAAATTTTGAAAAGCGTACGTGAAAAATCAATATCGTCTATAGCTTCAATGATTGAAAGTATAATGCTGAAGAAATTATTAAGTTTCCTTCATAGTACATGGAAAAATCAAATTCGATAGGGGTTCTACCCAAATCATGGTTGAACAAACATTTTATAAGTAAGTGCACCCAAGGTATACATGTGGTAATAAAATCTCGAGAAAAAGTGTTACAAGCACATCTATACATACTGAACAACATAAATAAGGTGATCCCTTACTTATCTACATAAAAATCCATTGTGAATGAAAACAACCCAAGACAACCAAAAAAATGGTTGTTAATGAAGCATTAAAAAACATTCATGCCTTTGTTTAAAATTGAGGTGTAGAAAGATTCAAAAACTTTTGAGACTTTGATGTTGTTGGCAATGTCCTATGTTGTAAAAGTTATGAAATTGATAATTGCATATTCTATATGAAGTCTTTGGATGAAAAAAGTATAGTACAAAATAGTGGAGTTAATCTTGAAGTCGAGTCACTACAATTTTCCATATCTAAATATCAAAATCCAATATTTGGATCAATGACGTACTATGGTGTAATAAAAGATATTTGTGAGGTTCATTATACAAAGTTTTATACTATAGTGCTCAAGTGTAGGTGGGTTGACAACAAGAATGGTGTCAGAATGGATGAATCAAGAATGATTCAAGTTGATTTTCGAATGGTGGGTATTAACATGAGCCTTTTGTCATGGCACATCAATCATATCAAGTTTTTTATGTAAAGATCCTATGTCTGAATATTGGTCTCTTGTTCTTTATTAAAAATAAAATTGAAGTTAATGAAGAGAATCTGAATATTCTTAATATTGTTGACACTCGACTATTAAAAACAATGATTAATTTTGATGAAGACCCTCTTGTTGACGATGTACATGAAACACATAAAGATCACAATGAGAGAATATAAATTGTTGTATCAATTTATGTGTTTGTTAAATGATATGTTATTTTCCATATTTTTTTGTTAATATTTTGTACTTTTTTCTTTTAACGGAGATATGGTTGACAATAAAAATATATTAAGAGAAAATGGGACTTCTTAGAGACTTACTAGAAAAGCCACTAGATTGAGAACTATCTTACACATCTAAGGTCGTACAAGAAGTGTTGGAAAGAATAATAAGATGTAACTTCTCTTTAAATATATTATGATTTTATGAGTTAGGTGTTAAATTTATTTTTTGTATGTTGTAAGAATTTTTGAAGCTTCAAAGTAGTTTTAAACTTGAAAGTCTTTAAAACATACTTGTCGTTGCAATTGGACGACTGAACACCCTGAACTTGTACGTGCTACCGGAGGAAATCAACATTCACCGATACTTAAGGAGGCTCTTCCCGCCAATCTTTTGGCATACATAGTGCCGAGACTATAAAAAAACTGATAGAACAAATAACTCATAGGGTCACAAAGAAGACCATTTAGAGGCCAATGTGCCAGTCTTAAAGCACTTTGTCTATTATAAAATTGTTATGTATTTTGTTATGATTTCTTGATGTATCTGGATGTTTATGTATGTGTTTCTATCAAGGGTTCGTAATTATGTAGATATAAATCAAAACATAAAAGAAACATTTAAAACTCCAAACTATAGTCTATATATATATATATATATCATGCTATTGTTGTTAGAATTAACTCACTAACATTTATCAGATTATCTGCTATGATACTCTTATGATGTTAACGTGAAAATAAGAAATATCACAGAAGAGAGGACTAATATAAGGTGAAGTGAAGATATGTTTTTATTTTTAATTTTTTTTTCATATTTTACTTGTGAACCGTCTGTTAGTTATGATAATAATATTATTCATATAATTATACAAGTAAATATAAATAATTTTTATAATTATTTTAATTTAAAAAATATCAATTTTAAGAAGCAGTCAATAAAAATGGCAAAGTAACTATTTTAATTTAGAAGAACAATCATTCAAAAGACTAGCAAATATTTTATTTTTTAATGTGATGTTATATTAATAGGTAATGATAATATAATGTTAGTAAGTTAATATATAAAATAAAATTATATTTGCTAAAAATAAAGTGAAATATATAAGAAAAGATGAGAGAATAATTATTGATATATAGAGAAAAAAAAATTTGTAAAAGTAATGTTTAATTTTCAAAAATTTAATAAATAATTATATTTTAAGAGGTAAAATTAGTATTTTGAAATGTGGACACAAAAGAGAGAATTCTCTTTATATATTGTTATAAATAAAAATAAAAAAACAGATGTGTATATCAAAATGGAAAAACTTTATCTTTGTATTTATAACAAAATACCAATTTTACCCTTTAAAATATAATTATTTATTAAATTTTTGAAAATTGACTGTTACCTCTACCAACTTTTTTCTCTATTTATCAATAACTATTCTCTCATATTTTCTTACATATTTTACTTTATTTTTAATAATATAATTTTATTTTATATATTAACTTAATAATACTATATTATCATCACCTATTAATATAATATCACGCATATTCAAAGAGTGCATACACTCAGACGCGACAACCTGTGTGTATGCTAATAATAATATAAAAATATAAATAATAAAAAAAATAGATAAGATTAAAAAAAATTCAAATCAAGAAAGAAACCATTAAATTTAAAAAATTCACTAAAATGATAAAATTGATGGAATATGATAAATGTAAAAGAGGATATGGGTATAATAATCGTTTTAAAACTTAAAGTTCTAAATATATTTAAAAACAGGTCATGTGTATTACAATATTAAGATTGGGGTATTCATATAAAAAAATGAATGGAGGGTCGAATATTCATTCCTTTGAATCTTAAGTATACAAAATTAAAAATATTAAAATAATATAAAGCATTGTTACGAGTAATATGAAGTAACTGAAATCATATTGTTTTTAACTGCTCAATATAACACAAAAGTTAAAGCGTTAATTTTTTTTATTGAATTTTTACATACAATTATATATATATATATATATATATATATATATATAGTATAATTATGATTAGACGATAGTGTATAAACAAATATTAAAACTAATAAATCTTTTTAATTGAGCAACAAAACAATTTTTTATTAACGGCGAAATCACGTATTAAGATTCGTAGAAACTTGTTAACGAAAAACTTACCAAAATTTACCTTATATTGAACAAAATTATTTAACATCAATAATAATAATAATAATATAATAGCCATAGAAACAATAATAACCATACAAATAATAATAACAAAATAACCTATCTGTGCCCTGATTGATCCGAGGAATATGATAAAGTCAAGTCAAAATATAAACCCTTTTATGTCACAAACCAAAAGTTGTTGTTACCAATCTCGCATCAAATCAATCATCGTCATCATCTTAGTCTAATCCTTCTCCCAAACCAAAGCATAGCATGTCCCCTGAATAATAAACGAATATGCCACCACGCCACACGTGTAACACCTCCACCTACGTGTGCAATTCCGACATAGCCACGTGACATTCTATTAACTTTCCGTGGAGTGCACCGAAAACAACAACCCCTTTTGCTTCCTCTTTCTTTCTTTCTTCTTCTTCTTCTTCTTCTTCCTTGTTATTAACTCATTCGTCATTCCCAATCCTGTTATGGCATTTGGACTCAGAACGAAGAGCTTTGCGTTCATAGAAGGAGAGGCTGAGTTTGTGAGTGCATTACAGTGGTGGAATCGGATCGATGACTCGGATCAATGGCAGAGAGGCACTTACTATGCCCTTTGTGCCGCTTATACGTTGGTCTCCTTTATTGCCCTGGTTAGTCATTTTCTTTCTCTTATTTTATGGGGAAATCGTGAACCTTCAGAAAAAGGTTCAAGTTTTTTCAATTATCGTTTTTTAATTTTGAATCACTTTTTCCTCTTTTTTTGGGTTTGGTCTGAACTTATTTACTACACAACTGACACCCCGTCTCGTCATATCTCAATAAGGTTTAAGCTTTAACCCTTGACCAGATTTTTATGATCCAACACTGATGTTTCTGTATGAGGGTCATTGTTTTGCAACCCCTATGAACCAGTTAACTCTGAATACGTAGGTTTTCTTCATGCAGAATGTGAATGACTTGTCTTTTGCTGCTTTAGATGTGAATTGTGAGGGAATTTGGTAAAATAAGGGCTTGTAGCTGTTTGTGCCCAAGCCATATTTTTTCGAAGGAAGCCATAATTGTAAGCTGTTTATTTCTCAGGTACAACTGGTTCGAATTCAAATGAGGGTACCTGAATATGGGTGGACAACGCAGAAGGTTTTCCACTTGATGAACTTTGTTGTCAATGGATGTATGTGAGTTGTGAATAGTCTATAAACAGCTCTGTTAGCTTATTTGTTTTGATTTTTACGCTTGATGAATGCATATTACGCTTGCAGTGAGGGCTGTCCTTTTCGGTTTATACAAAAGTGTTTTTTCAATAAGACCAAAGGTATTTTTCTGCTCTTAAATCTCAACTACAGTAATTTAAGCATTAATCCCACTTCTTCATTTCTTGCTTTGGTTGGTAGGTTAGGGAAGTAGGATCAAAGTAGAGCACATAGTGTCTTTTGCTAAGCTTGGAATTTGAATGATTGAGTTTACAATGGAATTTGGATTATGTTATGAAAATAGTTTAGTTTCATCGAGATTTTTTAATTTTGTCTGTTAATAAATATCATGACCAAAGAGTTTTCAGTCAATTGTATTTTCTTGGCCCGTTTTAAGAAGTCCATTACACAATTTTAGTTTCTACTATGACTTATAAAACAAGTTCCAAACACCTCCAGTTAGTGTATAGTCCAAGATCATTATAAGCTATGGTCATGGCCAATCTGTAGCCTGTGGTTGTAAATTGAAAAACTTAGTTAATAGTTACATGGAGGTTGGTCTTAAACACATGATGATCCATGACGTAGGACCATGCAATAATTTTCCCTCCCGGTTAGAATAAATAAAAACCAGTTTCATAAGAAACTTAGCTGAATTACAACTTTACTGCCCTTCTGCTAGGCCTTCATCTATCTGTCTATTATTTCAACCTTTCTTTTTCCCTTTGCCCATTCAGCTTATCCTCCTTAATTGTTTCTGTTCATGTTATGACCTGTTGTCACATTACGTATATAGGCACTAGAGCAGGTGTTAATGGAGCTTCCTGGTCTTCTGTTCTTTTCTACTTATACATTGCTTGTCTTGTTCTGGGCTGAGATATATCACCAGGTATGTTTATGTTTAATAATTTCTTTTGGGAGAACTACATTAACAGTCACTATTTTATGGTATAAATTATATTCCCTTTATCTGTCTCGAATTTATACAGGCAAGAAGTGAACCGGCACAGAAACTTAGACCTGCTTATTTTATTATCAATGGTTTTATTTACTTGGTACAGGCAAGTGCACAGTCTTGATTTCCTTGTCCACCATTCTAGTCCTTAAAATAAGAATTCTTACTAGTTAATGTCATGATTTTATTTTAATCATCTCGCCTGATAATAATAGATCTGCCTCTGGATTTACATGAGTGCAAGCAAAACCGCTACAGGCTTGGAAGCTGCAGAACTCTTCCTTTCAGGTTATTTCTATCAACATGACTTTATTTGATGACTTTTGTGTCAATAATATTTAATTTTCATCTTGCCCCTCAAATAATGTTGTTGAAATTCCTCTTAGATGAAACATTTTTCATAAGAACCACATCTCTTTATGTGAATGACGAAGGGTTTTTTCTTGAATAATGTTTTTTCATCTTCTGTAGGGAGAGTATTTCATTCTATTCAATCATTTCAATCTTCTAAAAAGAAGAAGCACAAATCTTTTACTCAAATACTTTTACATAGTGCCCCTATTTTGCCCTCATCCAGTCTGGAATTTCCTGGAGTTTTAATTCCAGAGTTCTCGGAATATAGGGCTACTAATCTGATCAACATCTCACCTTCAAATAATGGAGTAATGGAGAAGATATAGCGATAAATTATGATATAGAAAGAAAACCTCTTGTGAGGATCTTTGAATGAAAGAGTTTTCTTCATATTCTCATAGGGATGAACTTCGGTTTCAAGTTATGGGTCTCTTCAAACAAGTGAATTGTTCGAGCAAATATATGGTATGTTTTAGGATCAAACAGTTCAAGATATCTGAAAAGCCAAATTTTAAGGTAGTTCGTGACAAACTCCTACTAATTCTGGTAGTGAAAATTTTCATATGGAACAATAAGTAAAACATAATCAAAACAGAGCAAATTAATCAGATGCCAGAAACTTGAAGAAACAAATTACACTCTTGATTAGGTAAATGAAGATCAAGAGGTAGATAACCTTCAAACAGGACAAGATCAAAGCTTTTGATTAGATAAACAACCATAGAGAAGATATTTCTAAAAGAATATGTCAGATGATGAAGGGAAACTTCACAGCTTTGAAGAAGCCATTAAGATCAATGACAAATGGTCGCATGCACATGAATGAAGAAATTCAATCCTTGAAGGAGAACTAGTCCTATGATTTGGGGGGATTTCCAAAAGAAATCACATGGACATTGCAGAACAAGTGTGTCGGATTGCCAAAAGAAAGAAAACTTTGACATTACAAATTGTTGTGAATATAAAGCACAAATTGTTGTGAAGGGTTACGAAGACAGATTTTGAAGAGATTCTATTTACCAATAGTGAGGATGTCATCTGTTGGTGATAAACTAAACTTGGAGATTGAAGAACTTGATGCTAAAACTAATTTCCTAAAGGGAAGCTTGGAAGAAGAAATACACATGGAGCAAGTTAACCATCTGTTAGTGCTAAACTAAACTTGGAGGATTACATCTCAAGAAGGATTTGAGCAAGTCTTTTCCCATGAAAGATTGGTACAAATCCATATATTGCTTATGTTCTAAGATTATAGATTCTTATCAAATCCTAAAAGCTATGAAATGGATACCAAGTAACATATATTGCTAATCCTCTTAGAGGATAGATCCTTATCAAATCCTAGAAGCTATGAAATGGACACATGGGTATCTAAGATAAGAGAAACTACTAAATGGAGTTTGTGGTTAGGCAATGGAAATTCCACGCTTAAGATTTAGATATGGCAATGGATAGAAAGGTATCTAAGAGGAACTACCAAAAGGAGTTTGTATTTTGGTAATGGAAATTCCACGCTCGTTGGATATTAAGATTTAAATATGGCCAAAGATGTTTATTTCAAAAAATCTATACTAGGTTATTTTATTACTTTTGAAGCAAAATGCATTTCTACAATAGAAGTGTGCCAAGAAACGCCAGGGATGAACAATTTCCTAAGTTAATATGGACACAATCAATATGATTATAAGATGAATTGTGTTCATTGAAGTACCGTCTGTCTAGCCAAGAACCCATATTCCATTCACGAATTGTGTTCATAAGATGAATTATAAGATGAATTGTGTTCATACAAACGTTAATTCGTTTGAGATAATGACCAAGACAATGCCAATCCTGAAGGATTGGATATTGGATATTGGATATGAGAAGCTATGGATGCGAAGAAAGGTGGTTCCTTTTTCACATATTTGTTAAGAATTGAGAGATAGACTCATACAAGAGGGGAGACTCTTCGAGAGATTCTTTGAGAAAGAGAAAATATTTGTATTCTTACGCTTAACTTTTGCTTCTGCGTGGTGCTTATTTTGCATTCACAAACAGGGGAATTTGTTCTGTAAATCCCAACGCACAATCTTAAAATAGAAACACGAGAATATATAAATCGATTATTGCTACTAAGAAACTTCATGTACAATTGTTTCGTATTGTGACCTTTGCTTTAATGTTCTTTTGCAGTTTCATCATTCTTTGCTGCTCTTGGATTTTTGTTGTACGGAGGAAGGTAAGCTCACTAAGATGTTGTCTTTCAGATGGCACAATCCTTGGTTGGACATTGTACACTAACATTCTCAGAATGGCGTAGGTTGTTTTTCTTGTTGAGGCGTTTCCCCATTGAATCAAGAGGCCGTCAAAAGAAACTTTACGAGGTTTGTTTCTAAAGTATTTGTTGCTTCAGGCTTTTCAACCTCAAAGAAAAAAATATCCTTAAATTCAGAGTGCGAGGTAAAAATTGTATGCTTTAAAGCTCTTGCTGTCTGTGACTAACGTTTCACCATGGCAGGTAGGGTCTGTTACTAGTATTTGTTGCACATGTTTTCTGATAAGATGTGCTTTGGTGAGTTCCTTCCCATTTAAAGCTACTGTATTTATTTGAAGTTTTTTTTTTCTGACATGATGTTTGTTTTCACCTTTGGTGTAGCTTGCATTTTCTGTATTTGGTAAGAATACAGATCTTGATGTCTTGAACCATCCCATTCTTAACCTGGTTTACTATTTGGTAAGTCAACTTCTTGTATTTCTTAGCAGGGGAATCATGTTTAATTGTTGCATTAAAATATCATATGAAAGTGTCATTGGACTTCCTCCAAGAACATATTCAGAAGGATTTCATATGCTCAATACAAATATGAATATTTGGTTAAAATTCCCTTGTATTCTGATTCTGAACCTGAATGGATTGTTGTGCACACTGCAGATGGTAGAGATTGTTCCCTCAGCGTTGGTACTCTTCATACTGCGAAAGCTGCCCCCGAGACGAGTTTCTGATCAGTACCACCCCATTAGATGAGTTGTGCATTTAAAATCCTCTCACCATCACTCAATGTCTGTTCATTTACTTTTTTCTTTTCTACATATCTTCAGTCTGAGATGGTCCATAACTGTTCTGTATATTCATAAGTTCATTTTATTCAATTAATGTCGTTTATTCTCTAAACCACATCTCTTTTCTATTTCTGCTATTTCTGCTATTTCTGCTAGTATATTTCAAAAGTTGGTAAAATTATTAAAGTATAATTAAATTTAATATAAATTTTATTTTATAAAATTCAATAATAATATTTTAATCAATTTTATGGTAAAAATGTATTTAAATTATTTATATATTTTTTAAATATTTTAAATAATATATTAAGATTTAGTTGATTAAAATTAAGAAATTTAATTTAATTTTAAATGAAATATTGAGTAAAAATGTAGAAAAATATAATAGTTAATTCTCTAATAATAAAATGATGGATAATATAAAGAGTTAATAAAGATACAAACGTTAAACGATATAAAAAATGTGAAGATATAAAAAATGTGAAGAGTAAATGATATAAAGCTACAAATGATAGATCGTGGTGCACATAAAGTAATGTTTAATTAGTCAGATAGTACTCATTTTCTTCAGATGTGTCAGTTTGATACTCAGCTTTTAAAAATGTGTCAATCGAGTCTCAATTTTTGAAAAAATGTCTTAATTAGGTTCCTTTCACTTTTGTAAATATTGATATCTTTAATGACGTTAATACTTTTTTTCTCAAAGGGACCTAATTGACATCTTTTTAAAAGCGGGTATCAAACTGATATATCCAAACAAAAATGAGTATTATTCGACTAATTACACCTAAATATAAATAGTAGATTTTACTTTTTTTCTCAAAGGGACCTAATTGACATCTTTTTAAAAGCGGGTATCAAACTGATATATCCAAACAAAAATGAGTATTATTCGACTAATTACACCTAAATATAAATAGTAGATTTTTTAAAGATACAAATGTTAGACTGCAAACAAAATATAAATAGTAAACAACCAAAACTTACAAAATGTAGACTATAGACAAATATAAATAGTACACTATGCAAAAATACAAAGGTTAAACTCCTCTATTGAAATCTTTTTTTCATAATTTTTTTGAATTTTGAATTTCAAATTTTAACTTTGTTCCCATATTTTATAACTTTTAAAATTTAAATTCAAACTTTATTACTATAAATTTTGAATTTTAAATTTGACAATACATATCTTAATTTAGAAAAAAAAATATTGAAATCGAGATCATTAGTAATTTTATATCTTTAAAAGTTTTAAAAATATATAATTTTAACTTGTAATGATATATCAATGTCTATGTTATAAAAATTATTTTTTAAATTATTATTTAAGTTTGTGTAAAACGTCAAAAATATATAAAAATTATTTAAAAATATTTAAAAATTCATATTTAAATTTTACAATTATTTATTTATTATTTTACATCATATTTTAATTATTATTTTTACTAATATGTTAATATATTATTGTATTATTAAGAAACACGAAGCTTTTCTTCCTAAATATTATATTATTTATTTATTTTCTATATCATATTTTTATCTTTTATTATTTTTAATTGTGAATATTAATGTATTTTCATTAAATTTTTTCAATTTATCATTTTTTAGATTTTGATAATATATTAAATACGAACCTTTTTTATAAGTTAAAAATATTTGAAAGTTGTTTAGAGACATTATAAGAATCTATTAAAAAGCTTACACTATTTCACAATTTTTTTTAATGTCAAAATTCAAATTTTATTAATATATTTTTGGTTCAATTAGTCAAAGAGTACCCACTTTCATTCGAAAATTTTACTTTCATTCGAAAACTTCAGTTTGATAATCACTTTTAGAAAAAATGTTACTGTATATATTTCGAATTCCAATTTTCGAATCTTAATCTTGCAATAATATTGAAATTGAAATAATTAATTATTTTCATGTTTAAAAAAATTATAATGTTTTTTACCTTATATTTTAATTATATTAATATTATTATATTTTATATTTACATTATTACATATTATTATATTTTATAACATATTATATCATTATGGATCATCAATCTTTTTGAATATTTGAATTTATATATTTTTATCAATAATATTAAAGTATTTATTACAAAAATTAACTTTTTGTATATAATTTTCATTTTAAATGTTAAATTTAAATTTTGTTATCACAACCTTTTTCTTTTATTGTCTGATACGTTTTCAAATTTAAATCCAAAATTTATTAATATTATTATATGTATTATGATTAATTTTCCACAACTTAAAACCAAAGAACGATTTTATTTTCAATGAATTAATTTTGAATTTTATTCTAAAAATACACGGAAGAAATATATTACCTAATATTATCTACTGCTTGATGTTTAAAAAAATCAACTATAAAAAAAGTTCGATTTTGAAAGATATTAAATGAAAAAAAAAATAATTTCCAATGTAAATTCAATGTAATTTAATATTATATAAAAATATATAATGATAATATTACATTAATTCTACATAAATATAAATTTATTCTTAAATTAATATTTAAATTTAATCATAAATAAATATAAAGTTAAGAATACAACCATAATCAGTAATATTAGATCAATCAATTTTCAAACACATTAATAGAAAAATATTTTGGTTTTCAATGCAATATTTTAAAACCATAATTGATATAAAGTTAAAAATACAACCGTAATAAGTAATATTAGATTAATCAATTTTCAAGCACATTATTAGAAGAAGATTTTTTATTTTGTATTAATCATTAACGATAAATAAAAACATCTCCAAAAAAACAACATGATGATATAAAAAATTTATATTTTTTATATACTTAAAATTGATAAATAATATTTTTTGTGAATGTCTTAAACTTTAATTATATGTTTGATTGATACTTCATGATTCATTGAATCCCACAAATTATGATTGTTGTTGTTCATAATAAATAGAGTCATAATTCAAATTGCAAAATTCTTGGAAGACGAAAAGATTTCCATTTATTCTTTATATTTTTTACATTTATATTAGAAGGCCTAAGTGTTGATTGATAAAGTTTATTCAATAAGCTAAATTAAAATTTAAGAAGATCTTTGAAACCTGTATAAAGCTTTCTTCAAAAGGTAGATAGATTTTTAAAATATTTTCCATTTAAAATTTTAATACAATAAATTCATATATAACATTGCAATGAGAAACACAAAAAGTTGTTGGTTTCTAATATTTATTGTTATTTAATGACGAAGACATTCGTCTTTGAGAAGTTGTAAAAATATATCTTGGAAGTAGGGTTGGAAGAATGTAAAAAGTTCTTTGAGAGATTGAAAAAATATGCCTTGGAAGTAGTGTTGGAAAAAATTGGAAAATTGTTTTAATTCTTCTTAATATCTTTATATTTTTGGAAGATGAAAAGTAGATTTTGAAAAATATAAATATATTTTTCAGTAAGCTAGGTAAAAAAAAACATTCTTAATTTTTAATTTGATAATTAAATATATTTAAGGTAACTAATTTTATTTGCATTTATTAACATTGTCATTAATTATTAAGAAACTATTAACTGATTGGATTTTAAGAGAAGCGTAATATGTAACGACTATTTTTAGAATAAATTAATAAAATACATAATTTTTTTTGTAGAAGATGAGAAAATATTAATACTTATATAAAAATATTTGTTAGTTATAAATCTTTCTTCTTCTTTGAACTTTTTAAAAGTCTATGTTATCATTAATGAGACAAATTCATAGAGTGAGAAATTTATTTTAATTTTGTTTGTTCAAAATTTTAAAAACTTGGATTATGTCTTTATAATTTGTATTTATTATAAAAATAAAATGTAGTTTATGTTTTGCATTTACCTCACTATAAAAATTCTGAAATAGTAAATATTATCTTATTAAATAAGATTTAATATTAGATTTTAAAATATTCACTCTCGATGCTACAAAACATTTCAGTCGTGTAATATTAGTAAATTTCACACAAAATCCTAATTAATTTATTATATTACAATTTTTAATTAGATTTATTTATAAAATTAGTTACCTTCTCCAAAAAACTTTGTAAAAGTTTCTAAAGTTGTTATTTTGTAATATTTACTTCAAAATATTAATTATGAAGACCACTAATTATGTATTTTTTGGGACAATGCACATTAGAACTCAAAACAGTATTGTTAGTTTTGTAATTGTATATAATTATATATTAGATTAGATACTATTAGAAATTTTGCTCATTCAAAATGACTTTTACTCTATGGGAAGGTGAGAAGATTTTTTGGAGCTAGTATAAAACTTTTTCAAGAAGGTATGTAGATCTTTTAAAAAAATTTCCATTTATAATTATAATACAATAAATTCAAATATAATATTGTATTGAGACACTAAAATTGGTTTTTTCATAATTAATGCTAATTAATTATAAAGATGTGTTGGAAGAACTAAAATTTTATCTTGAAAGTAGTGTTGAAAGAAACTGAAAAGTTGTTTTTATTCTCCTCAACATCTTTTAATTTTTTGAAGATGAAAAATATTTTTTGAAAAATATAAAAAACATATCCAGTAAGCCAAGTAAAAAAAACAAAAGTCTTAATTTTTAATTTAGTAAATAAATGTATTTAAAGTAAATAATTTTATTTGCATTTATTATTATTATTTCAAATTTTAAATCCAAACATTATTATTTAATATGTTAAAAGAGATTTCT